>Ga0160420_100053_pt1 | contig 72110 bp, 69 predicted proteins | sample CelAP2metagpilot_FD_108197 | JGI IMG/M metagenome (GOLD analysis project Ga0160420, IMG submission 108197) | Phycosphere-associated microbial communities from algal ponds in Kailua-Kona, Hawaii, USA - Cellana AP2-5-5 metagenome pilot | ecosystem: Engineered > Artificial ecosystem > Aquaculture >...
CGTCTTAGCATCTCCCATTGTCCCCGTCCCCCTTCAACCGCAAATTTCGCCCCCCCCCCCCCCCCAAACTTCTCCTTACATCATTACCCTCATACTTATTTATCCCTCCCTCGCTGCCAGCTGCATCGAGACTTGCTGCAGCTGCACGTGCTCGTCCACACTAGGGCTTAGCTTCGCGCGAACCCAGCATCGGATGTCCCTTTTTGGTGAATGAGGGCAAGAAAGGATCTACCCCTACGGCGTCGTCTTTCACCTCGCGAGGGACCGAGAAGGAGCGTCGCATGAACTTGCTGGACGCTTCCTCCACAAGCTCTTGCAGCCGCGAATGACGATACCACTTAGTGGGACTGCTTGAAGAATACATCGACTCGAGGATCGCTCCACCTTCCTCCTCTTCGAGCCCAATCTTGCTGGTCGTAAATGTCTCGATGCTCATGGCAGTTGGTAGGACCTCCAAGGCAAAATGACGCTTTGTGTTGTTGTTGGTCACCGCTTCTGCCATTCTGCTGCTGCTTACCCTACTATAGGAAAACTTCCCTACGCATGTACGTTTGGATCAAACTGTCAAAGAAGGCAACATGTTCACCCCTGCATTGTTTCTGTTCTTTAAAGGCTGGAATAGTGTTGAGTAAACCGCGAGGGAAGCCTGTGTGGCCCATTCAGCGATATGCGATGACGGATTCGGACTTCTTTCTTCAACGCCGAGCCAAAGCCAAAATCGAAACATTACGCTCTCCTGCATCCTTTCCGCTCTCACCTTATTGCCAAACATAGAGAACATGCCATTGGACTTGTCGTCAAGAAGACAGGGGCAGCCGCTGCCCTATCTACTGCTGGCCACCGCTGTCGCCATCGTCTCCTCTTTTCCGACTGTCGTGCTGGCCTCCACAGCATCATCACCATCACGACATTGTTGGGGCACCACAGTCCTGCGGCAGAACATATATAGTCATGGGGGATTTGTTTTCCCATCAAAACTGTTTAGAGAATCACGTCCGGCAGGCACGATTGTCTCTCTCTCCTCTCCTTCCCACTCACGATTGTTCTTGGGCCGCCGCGGGGGGGCCGTCCCTTCCACCACCGTCCCTTCCACCACCGTTCCTGCAGCGGCTGCAGGTCGCGTGACGACGACAGCAGCTGCTGCCACGGGCGCTTCTTCCTCTTCTTCCTCGCCTCCTACGGCCATCAAACTGGGGTCAGCCTCGACGCGAGAGGTCGAGCTGTTCGAGATGCTGATGGGCTTGGGGCAAGACCACCTCTTCCAAAACTGGCCGGCCGCAGGGGAGGCAGAGGATGCAAAACACGCTTTCTTTCAGCAGGTGCAGCAGTTAGATGAGAGCTACCCAGGTGGTGTTGTAGCTTATGTCAAGAAAGCTCGGGCCTTGCTAGGGGCTGCTGTGAGGCAGGAAAACCCTTTTGAGGGTGTGACACCCTCTGTACCTGACGGGGAGACACTAGCGTACGGGACGGCCGAATTTGCCGCGGCGGAAGAAAGGGGATTGGACGAGGTGGCACATGCGGTCTTTGTCTTGGTGGCGGGTGGATTAGGAGAGCGTTTAGGGTATGGAGGGATCAAACTTGCGTTGCCTGTTGAGTCGACGACGGGGGAGACGTACCTGGAGTTTTATGCGAGTTATATTTTGGCGTTGCAGGCACGCGCTCGGCAACGGACTGGCGATGCATCTTTGATCTTGCCTTTAGCCATTATGACTTCCGATGACACAGACGCGCAGACCCGGGAGTTGTTGCTGCGCAATGGCAATTTCGGGATGGCAGAGGGGCAGGTGGTGATTGTCAAGCAGAGCAAGGTCCCGGCCTTGCAAGACTCGGAGGCCCGCCTGACCTTGGCTGATCCCTATACCCTCGACACCAAACCGCACGGACACGGTGACGTCCACCATCTCTTGCTCCGTAGCGGTCTGACCGCGCAGTGGCTAGCTGAAGGCCGCAAATGGGTATTTTTTATGCAGGATACCAATGCCCTGGTCGTTAATTCCATCCTCCCTGCCCTGGCCGTGAGCGCCACCAGGGGGTACGACATGAATAGCATCTGTATCCCCCGTAAGGCTGGGGAGGCTTCCGGCGCCATCACCAAGCTGACCAGCCGGTCGGGTGACGCTATAATTATCAATGTGGAATACAACCAGCTCGACCCCCTGTTACGTGCCACCACCTTCCCGGAAGGCGATACCAATGACCCTTCCTCAGGCTGCTCCCCATTCCCTGGCAACGCCAATAATATCGTCATGTCCCTCCCTTCCTACCACCGCGTCCTCCAAGGAGTCGACCAAGGAGTCGTCGAAGAATTCGTCAATCCCAAATTTAAAGATAGCACCCGCACGGCATTCACCAAACCCACCCGGCTCGAATGCATGATGCAAGACTTTCCCAAGCTCCTGGCAAAGGAAATGGGGTCCACAGCCAGGGTTGGATTCACGAGCTTCGAAAAATGGCTCTCATTCTCCCCGGCCAAAAACAGTCTGGATGCCGGGGCCAAGGCATACGCAGCTACAGGTGTGCCCCCCGCGACGGCCTCCAGTGCGGAGATGGACTTTTACCGGTCGCATTTGCTGAAACTGCGCGCAGCCTTGTCAGCTTCCGCTGCTGCAGATGGTCTGAAATACGGCCAGGTGGAGACGTTCGCTGATATTCCTTTGGAGACTGGACCTCGGGTTGTGTTGACCCCTGCGCTGGCAGTGACAACCCGGGAGTTGCAGGAGAAGTTTGGCGGGAGGATAAGAGTGTCAGGAAGGAGCACGCTGGTATTGGACGGTAAGGGTATTCGTATTGAAGCGCTGGATTTGGACGGGACCTTGGTTGTGAAGGCGGGGCCGAGGGCGAAGGTAGTTGTGAAGGATGCGGTGGTGAGGAATGAGGGGTGGAAATTGGTGGCGACGGGAGAGGAGGCGGTGGAAGAGGAAAGAATCAGAGGCTTTCTTATTGAGAAGGAGGGAGGGGTTGTGATTGACTTGGGGGAGGCGGAGGGGGATTTTGTGGTGACGGGAAATGGGGAAGTAGTGAAACAGTGAGAGAGTATGAGGAGGTGGAGCTGGGCGAGGAATGCCATGAGCAATAGGTAACGAGGTATGTTTGTGAGTCGTGTACGAAATGAAGTAGCTGTGTCAAGACCCTGCTGGACACGACGGGAAAGGAAGGCACATTTGAAACCAAGTAATAACTATAGAATTAAACGCGTGTTTCATTTCGCTAAAGCCCGCACCGTTGATGCTTGTTCCAGAAGATGTCACAGACGGTCTGCGCGAATTTTCCCGGACCAGGAGAAATGTCAGATGAAAAGTACACGCTTTCTTCGGTTTTTCCCTGTATCAAACATACATGCCTTGCGAAGCGATGCGACATGCATCGTAGGTCAGCGGCCCATGGGCCATAGTTTGCGAAGACGATGACGCGTATCGGGTTTGTCGCTGGATCGTCATGCACCGCAGGCGCATACACACCTTTCACGAATCCAAAATCTATATAACAAGCATGCGCATGTGCAGCTACTCCATCAAATAATCATCACACAAGAAGTTACAACATTTTCATGCCCTGGGAGCTGTATCTCGGCGTTCGGCGTTGCTACGTTGTTGGCGATGGAGCGAGCGATCAGCAGCCACAGAGAGCTTCAGCGTGCTTCCAGAAAACTTCCTTCGAAATAACGAAGGCCTCCCAAAACACGTGCTTCACTCTTTCGGCGTTTGAATAGCACACTTTCAGTGCAGCAATTCACTGTCAGCTCACTTCTCATTCAGCTCTCTGTGCACACCGTCACCCCACCTGTAGGAGCGCCCAAGCTCTCGTCTCAGAGCCTTCTTCGTCACCACCCAACACAGAAAGGTGAGGATCTTCTATGGAATGCGTGTGTTCCTTGGTTTTTCGATGCGTACTTTTAAGAGTGTACTGGGTGTGTGGGAGGCGTTCCCAGCGGTATGTTAGAGCGAATACATGCAGGCCAGCGGCATGTGCGAAAGTTGTGGGCGGGGTTTTGGATCTCGTCATTTTCCTGCTTCATTTCATGCCATGGCCTCGGGCCTCGCTCACACGAGCAGCTGTGCCTTGCCGAGACTGACGTGTCTACCACTGCGTGTTTGTGTCAACCAGTGGCAAAGGTTGGGAGGCGTAACAACTGCAGAGGCTGGCCTACCGATCGTTCATCCTGGAGATGCGGATGTTGCTTTTCTCCCTGTGTCGTCTCCTCCGCCTAGTGATTCTTGTCCTCTCATCACCCTCGCAGACTTTGTTGTTGAAAAAGTTCATGCTTTTCGGTATTGTTTCATCGCTTTCATTAAACAGCCTCTGACCCTCTTTCCTCTTTCCCCTTTTTTCTTGCTCATCCCAAGCGCAGACAACTACCATGGCAGTGGTGGGCATTGACCTGGGGAACCTTAACATTGTGATTGCGCAGGCTCAACGCGGCGGCGTGGACGTGATCTTAAATGAAAACTCCAACCGGCAAAATCCTAACATGGTGTCCATCGCGGAGAAACAACGCTATGTGGGCGAGCAAGCCGTGACGCTGGCGCGGTCCAACTACAAAAACACGATTTATGCCACCAAGCGCTTGATCGGAAAAAAATACGACGAGCCAGATGTGCAGCAGGAGATTCAATCATTGCCTTTCAAGATTATCAAACTGCCCAAGGGTGGGGTTGGATACGAGGTCTCCTATGGTGGGGAGCCGACGGTGCTGTCACCCGAACAGGTGGTGGCGATGCTCTTTGGGAAGGTGAATGAGATCGTCAAGAACAACAACAATGGAACCCCCATTGCCGAGGCTGTCGTGGCTATCCCTGGTTGGTTCACCGATTCCCAGCGCCGCGCTGTTTTAGATGCCGCTGAGATTTCCGGCTTAAACGTGTTGCGGCTCATGCATGAATCTACTGCTGTGGCGCTGTCTTACGGGATCTACAAGTCCGTCCGCAGCCTGTTCCATGAAAGCGAGCCGCAGCATGTCCTCTTTCTCGATTTGGGCCATTCCAATTTTTGTGCGTCGGTGGTCGCTTTTATCCAGGGCAAGCTTATCGTCAAGTCGGCTGTTTATGACCGGAGCTTGGGCGGGCGGGATTTCGACAAGCAAATCGTGGACTTCCTGGCGGAGCAGTTCCAGGCCAAGTCCAAGCTGGGCGATCCGCGGCAGAATGCCAAGGCGATGTTGAAGCTCCAGGCCGCGGCGGAGAAGGCGAAGAAGACTCTGTCGCCTGCAGGGGTAACGGAGGCGTCCATCTCGGTGGAATGTGTGATGGAAGATACGGACCTGAATACGGCCTTGTCTCTGGAGGAGTTCGAGAGGCGCGTGCAGCCTCTACTGGCTCGGTTGGAAGCGCCTATCTCACAGGCCTTGGCTGAGGCGGGCGTCACACCTGAGCAGCTTGCGAATGTAGAGGTGGTGGGCGGGGGTACGCGTGTGAATTCGGTGAAGCTGCACATTGCCGGCTTGCTCCACCTGGACAAGACCAAGCTAAATTACGGCCTCAGCACCACCCTCAATGCTGATGAGGCTGTTTCCCGTGGCTGCGCACTGCAGGCTGCTATCCTCTCTTCCCGTTTTCAAGTCAAGCCTTTTGAGGTCCTTGAGGCGTGCCCTTACCCGATTAACTTGAGCTGGGAAGAATCGCCGTCTGCCGCTGCCCCCATGGACGAGGACGAACCTGCGGCTGGCGGGGAAGGTGAGGAAGCGGCCGTCAAAGCGGGGGAAGGCTCGGTGTTGTTGTTCAAGCGTAATGACAAGGTACCGAACCAGCGGCGGGTTACTTTTCACAAGGATGCCGACTTCACCGTTACTGCCGCGTATGACAAGTCGGCCCTACCCTTGCTTCCCCCCGGGACCAGCACGGATATCGCCTCCTTCCAGGTGGCTCTTCCCAAGGAACATCAAGGCATGGGGGACAAGTCCAAGGTCCGCCTCACCCTTGTCTACAACTTGCACGGCGTCCTCGTCATGAATCAAGCTCAACTCATGGAGGAGGTGTCAGTTGGCCCCACTGCTACCAACGCCTCTGAGACGGGCAAGATAGAGGCCGAGGGTGACAAGGCAGCCGAGGCGGCAGGAGAAAGTGTGGCGGCGGACGGTGCACCGGCTCCAGAAGGCGCCGCGGCAGTGCATGAGGAGAAAAAGGAGGAGAAGCCTGCCCAGGCCGAGCCTGCGACGCCTGCTGCGGCGACGAAGAAGAAGTTTAAAACGCACTCGTTGTCCGTGGTGACCGTGGCTCCGGGTTTGAGCAAGGCGGAGAAGGATGCGTTTGTGGAGGCAGAGGCGCAGATGGAACAGCAGGATAGGATTATTCGGGAGACGGCGGATACGCGCAATGCCTTGGAATCTTATATTTACGATTTGAAGGCCAAGTTGGGGGATAAGCTCAAGCCGTTCGCTGAAGAATCGGCGGCCGCCGCATTTAATACACAATTGGAGGACATGGAGACCTGGTTATATGGCGATGAAGGCTTTGATTCTACCAAATCCGTGTACGCTAGCAAGTTGGCTACGCTCCGGTCGGTGGGCGACCCTATTCAGCAGCGCTCGGACGAGGCCAGCAAGCGTGAGCCGGCCCGTGTCGAGTTCTGCCGTCAGTTGGAGGAGTACAAGACGCTAGTGAAGTCAGCGGAAGAGAAGTACAGCCACATAACGGACGAGGAGCGCAATAAGGTTCGCGAGGAAGTGACGGCCGCCGAATCCTGGCTCTACGACCAGCTCGCCAAGCAAACAGAGCTACCCTTTTATGCCGACCCCGTTCTAACGGTTGCCGCCATCAAGGAGCGACAAAATGCGGTGGCTCACGCGGTATTGCCGGTCATGAATCGGCCCAAGCCTCCTCCTCAGGTTCCGGCACCCACGCCTGCTGTTGACGAGAAGGCGGCCGCCCCACAGCCAGAAGAAGAGGTTGCCGAGGCACCAGCTGCCGAGACGGGAGCGACAGAAGCGACGTCCATGGACGAAGGTGTGGCTCCTATAGCGGAGGGGGAAGAAGAGGTGCCGATGGATACAGCTTCGTAATCGGGATGGGGGAAAAAAACCTCTGTGTGGGCTGTCAGTTGATACTATTAGAGGTCTTTTGTTTTGTTTGTGGCTGCGTGTGTGTGTTTGCATGAGAAATAGACTTGAGAATATCGGAAGGAACTTTGACATGGTAAACGAGGAAAGGAAAATCTTCAAAAAGGAATAAGGGGTAAAAACAAGGAGCACCGGGTCTCTTTAGAAATGCTTCTCGGCGGAAAACCAGAAAAAAAGGTAGAATATGTCGTCTTTTTCGCTTATCATTATAGAATGAAAGATCGAATGGCCAAGGGATTTATAAATTCTTTCTTTATGTTGTCGTAGAACTTACTTTCCATCCCGAGGGAGGTGTATGCAGGCCAAACCCTCTGAAATGGGCGCAATATCTCTATGAAAGGTTGTTGGAATACATTGTCCGACCTCCTTCGTGGCGGAGCCGCATAGTTGAAGTATAGGTGCTTGCTTCATCCATCTCATGACGCTTTGCCAGTGACTCACTCATGCATGTGACACATTTAGTTCTGCTCGCTCAAGCCTGGCCCCTCCTGACATGCACACATTGCACTTGTAGGTGGGCCACGTTTAGTATAGACGCCACCCCTGTCGCACCATCGGTCCCAGAGCAGGAGCACGCTTCCCTACTCCTGTACGCCCCCCCTGCTTCCCCCCCTGCTCGTCAACGATGGCGACGCCAGCGGCTGCGAATTACAGTGACGGCGCGGCCGCTCAGGATGACAGCTCCTCTCCTTCAACATCTCCCAATCTTCCACCCCCGCCCATGTCGTCGTTCGTACGGCCTATGCTGACCGATATGTACCAAATTACAATGGTCTTCGCGTACTGGAAGCAAAAGCGGCACCAGGACAGGGCCATCTTTGAGCTCTTTTTCCGGAAGACACCCTTTAAGGGAGAGTTTGCCATTATGGCCGGCATTGACGAAGTACTCAAGTACTTGGCCCACTTTCGCTTCTCCGAGGAGGAGCTGATTTATTTACGAAAGCAAATTCCGCATGCCGAGGAGGATTTTTTTGTCTGGTTGGGACAATTAGATTGCTCAGCCGTCAAAGTATACGCCCTGCCCGACGGTACCACATGCTTTGGTATAGAGCCCCTGATCCGCGTGGAAGGTCCCTTGGCTATTGGACAGCTTTTGGAGACGACGCTCCTAAATCTGGTCAACTACCCTTCCCTCATCGCCACCAACGCCGCCCGTCACCGCCTGGCCGTGGGGCCGGACAAGGTGCTGATCGAGTTTGGATTGCGAAGGGCCCAGGGTCCGGACGGTGCCATGTCTGCGGCAAAGTACTCCTATCTCGGGGGATTCGATGGGACGAGCAATGTGCTTGCGGGCCGCTTGCTCAGCATCGCCATCAGTGGCACCCACGCTCATGCGTATGTGCAATCGTACGTGAGCTTGGATGACCTCCAGAATCCCTTTTTAGACGATCAAAATCTGGTAGAGAAAGCGTTGGCATACCGGTCCACCTTGGGCTTTTCCGATAGTAATTTGGGGGAGTTTGCGGCCTTTGTCGCTTATGCTCAGTCATGGCCCGATAACTTTCTGTGTTTGGTCGATACCTACGATACGCTCAATTCGGGGATACCCAATTTTCTGAGTGTTGCTTTGGCGTTGCATGATTTGGGGTATGCGCCGGTGGGGGTACGGTTGGACTCGGGAGACTTGGCTTACTTGTCAAAGCGGATCAGGGCGTGGTTTACCAGGGTGGCGTCGACTCACGGACGGCCGACGTTTGAAAAGCTTCGGATTGTGGCGAGTAATAATATCAATGAAGATGTGTTGTACGCCTTGAGTAAGCAGGGACATTCCATCGATGCCTTCGGCGTGGGAACTCACTTGGTCACGTGTCAGGCACAGCCGGCCTTGGGATGTGTTTATAAGCTGGTGGAGATCTGCGGGAAACCACGGATCAAGATCTCTAATGATGTAGAGAAAGTTACCTTGCCGAGTCGGAAGGACCTCTATCGCTTTTTCAACGAATCAGGCGTGGCCGTGGTGGATTTCATGACAAAAAACGGTGAAGCCGCGCCAAAACCAGGGCAGCGCCGATTGTGTCGGCATCCGTTCGACTCGAAGAAGCGTGCTTATGTCACACCCTCCACCGTCGAACCGTTGCTTAAGCTGGTTTGGGACGGACAGGCGGGTGGCATTCAACCAGGGGCCTTGCGGACATTGGAAGAAAGTAGAGAGTTCGTGATGGATCAGTTGAAGGGCATCCGAGAGGATGTTTTGAGGCACATTAATCCTACGCCGTACAAGGTAAGCGTTAGTGAGGAGCTCCATGCGTTGTTGCACCAGCTTTGGGAGATGAATGCACCGGTGGGTCAGCTATGATATGGAGGGAGGGAGGATGAGGAAAGGAAAAGATTGAGCGGGCTTGTGCCCCGTTTGTTTATGTACAAAGAAATGTTTATGATGTTTCTTTTTAAAAAGAATGTTTGACGGATCAAATATGTTGTCTCTGTCTTGTTTGGCGTGCCCTTAGTACGATGGAATAGGAAAGGGAGACAGGAGCTAAAGAAGATTGAGAGAAAGTGACAAACAAGTTCGACCCGCGACAAAGACAAATGAGATTTTAAAAATCTAGCAAAGCGGATAAGCAACACGATGCTTGACAAAATGGTTCTCGTACGTCATGTGCTCACATGTGTGTTTTTATTCATCTCCGACCAATGGACCCGTAGTAGCCCTTCATCCTCTGTTGAACTTGGTCTTACACACAGGTTTTGGTGCGTAGACCACTAGGATAATGATAAATTTATATAGATTAAAAAAAGGGGAAATACCAGAACGCGGGCGCGTGCACGTACGCGCACATACACGCACACAGAACTTACAAACATGACATCCATTCACTTATCTGGCCTTTTTCTCTGCACCTACTCCACAACAACTCCTTTCTATTCTTTCTCCCGTATTGTACGCTTCTAATCCTTGCGCACAATCACACTTGAAGCTCCAATATCGCAGTGGATGACAAACACAATGTATATAAAGCTCGTCATCCTCCTTTCTTCCTCCTGCTGTCTTCCTCCCGGACACGGACGCCCAGGGGATTTTGTTCCAATCATCAATCTGTCCGTTCCTAAGAGCCTCATCTGAAGGTGAGGAGCTACCAACTCACTCATAAAGTGCTTTTTCCCTTCTGCCATATTTTTCCTCTTGTCCTTTCAACCGCCAGCTGCTGAGTGTTCTTTCTTTTTTATGATCTCTGCTTCTTCCATCCTTCTGCCCTGTTTCTTTCCTATACGACTGTTCATCTCCACGTTTCCCCCCCCCCTCTATTCGTGCGCTCTTGCCAGGCTATCTACTTGCGCTCTCTCTTTTGCCCTCAACACATATTTTCGTGCATTAGATCTTTGACTGGTACGAGGCCACGTGCGTGACCATCGCTCGCTGGATGTCCGAGAGCTTGGTGCACCCCGTTAACCGCATCGCCATCTCAAACTCTTTCTTCAACAACTCCAACACCTGGTACACGCCTTCTTCCCCGCTGTGCGCCAAGCCCCAAAGCACCGGCCGGCCAATAAAAACAGCACGTGCTCCCAATGCCAGGGCCTTGAATGCATCCGTCCCGCGGCACACACCGCCATCCAGATACACCTCGCAGCGACCGTTGACAGCCTTGACTATATCAGGAAGAAGCTCAATGGTGGAAGCCACCGTGTCGAGCTGACGGGCGCCGTGGTTGGAGACCCAGATGGCGTCCACCCCACACTGCATCGCCATGAGGGCGTCCTCGGGTGTCATGACACCCTTGACCACGATTGGTAGGTTGCATACGCTGCGCAGCCATTGTACATCCTTCCACTGGAGCGTTCGATCAATGAGTGACGCCACATATGCCGCCAATCCCGAGTCCTTCCCTCCGTCCTTGGTGCCTTCCGCATGCGACCCTCCCTCGCTCGCAAAATTTGCCATCGTTAAGTGCCCAGGCAGCTTGAAGCGATTTCGTACGTCCGCCTCCCGTCTACCCAATACAGGTGTGTCCACTGTGATCGCCAAGGCTTTGTACCCCGCTCGCTCCGCTCGTCGAGCTAGCTCGGCCGTCAGCTCGCGATCCTTGTAGACGTAGAGCTGGAACCACTTAGCCGCTCCCACCCCAACCGCCGCCACGTCTTCAACGGACGTCGTCGACCAGGAAGACAAGGTCATGAGAGTTTTCTGCCGGGCACAAGCACGTGCAGTGGCAAGTTCACCCTCATGGTTGGCCATACGCTGCATGGCGGTAGGCGCCACGCAAATGGGGTAAGCCACTGGCTCCCCCAATATGGTGGTGGCGGTGTCAACCTCGCTCACGTCCCGCAAGATGCGAGGGCGCATACGCAAGCGTTCAAATGCCGCTCGGTTCTCGCGGAGGGTGATCATGTCGTTCGCCCCGCTGGCGTAGTAGTCAAACGCGTTTTTCGGAAGAGTCGCTTTCGCATACGCCTCGTACTCTCTGATGTTGACCGGCTCCGGTCCTGCGCCCGTGGGCGTCATGACGGTCTCCTCGGCCGCGCCCAAAGGGCGGTTTACAATGTCCATTTTTTGGTTACTGTAGCTAAGCCCTGTGCATTTGAAGTGGGGGATGAGGGTAGGGAGAGTGCGAAGGGATAATGAGAGGACGGCGCGATGAAAGATCATTTTCGCGTGTCGTGCAAGTTTTTTGGAAGGCAAGCCAGATCGCATTCTCCTTGCCAACAGCCGGAGATACAAATAATGCACCAGACATCACAGCGTGAATGTCTGTGGGTCGGAGCATACTGTTGCTTGCCTTGTCGCTAGTGTGGCTTGCTTGCTGTGACTGCGAGGAGGGGTGGGTGTTGCTGGGTGCAAGAGTGGGGGGAGGTCGAGCTTCTTTTGCTTGGACGTTGTCAGCAAGCGCACGGCGGCTGCCGCGTTGTAATGGGTTGCTGCGCAGGCCTTCAATCCAAAAGACATCATATAGGCGGCTACGTATGCCAAGCAAGAGAAGTCTGCTTCGAAGATCTTCACCGAGACCGGGTGTACTCTCACAGAGTTTGGATCTGGCTTGCTTCGAAGTTCGCTGATCACCTGACGCCAGCGGGCCGACACCCGTTGTTCGCTGCATGGGACCACGCTTGAGGGAGCTTTTCGACACTTCTAGACGGTGAAAAGGCCAGCGGAAGACATTTGGATTGCAGCACGATTATGTGATTTCGGGAGTCTGTGTCTATGAATATATGAATAGGGCCGGAAAACACACGCAAATATAACAAAAGTTACATAAACCCTGACCCAGAAATAAAAGCACATAAATTCAGGAAAAAGGCATGCTTGTAGATACCCACTAGGGATCAGATATGACAGATGGGAAAACAAACAAACGAACGACTATTCTTTTTCCAAATTTTGTCAGGTTACAAGAACTCTTCGTGCGTCCCATCAGCTCTTATCTCGTTTGTTCTTCTTCCCGACACCCTCCAGAGGTCCTCATTGCACCCATTTTGCCCCACTTGCATGGCCTGCGACTCTCTCGTCTTCTTCCGCCTTCATGCAACCATTCAAGCGTGGAATGGTTGTACGCTTATGAATGAAGAAAAAAAGGCAAGAGGCCGCTGCACCAGCGGGTGTTGAAAGCCATACACAGGAGGGGAGCCGCGCGCACTCCTTTCACTACCTTCCTCTCATCACAAACCTCCCTCTTGCGCTCTTTTGTTCTCTCTATACATCAACCAAAGACTTCGAGGCATCATCCTGTTCACTATTGATCCCTCCTTCCACTGCTCTTCCTCCTTCATTCCATACCTCGTTTATGTCTGCTATTTGCTTATACTCGTACTGTCGGCGTGGGCGCATGCATGTCACGTACTACTCGAACTTCAACTCAAAAGGCGGTTGAATATCACGTTAAAGAAATCGTTGGCTTTAGAAATGACTGACATCTTCATCTCGCTCGCTATCGCTTCTGTACTTGACAAAACGCACATAAAAAAAAAATGGGCTCTACCCTACCCAAGCGTTTTACTCTGCGGGGGCTTCAGGAGAGGAAGCAGGAGCAGCGGGCACCTTTGAAGCACCGCTTCCGCCACCGGCGCCAATCAAACGCGATGATCCCATCACCTCATCTGCCCGACGGTCCATGCGGCCCTTGACCTCACGGGAGAAGCGCATGTTGGTCCCAGACTTCCAGTCGGGCATCTGGTCGGGGTAGTAGGGCAAGTCGCCCATCTTGCTCTCGTTTGGGTACACAGCGTAGGGCACCATCTGCACCTGGTACTCAAGCAGCATGAAGGCGAACTCCTCGGCCGTGACGGTCTCCTGTTCCACCAACCGGTCAGCCAGGCCGTAGAGCAAGTCCATGTTCTTCTGCAACACGTCCTTGGCCAGGTTATATGCGTTGGACACAAGCCGCTCCACCTCGTCGTCCACCTCCTTCTTCAATGACTGCGACCACTCCGTCACGCCCTCCGCCATACGTCGGCCCATGAACACAGGTCCGCTCTCTCCAATGCCCAGAGGCCCCACGGTGTCGGACATACCGAACTGTGTCACCATGCGCTTGGCAATGTTCGCCACCTGCTGGATGTCGTTCATCGCACCCGTCGTCACATGATCGGGGCCAAAAATCAACTCCTCCGCCAAACGTCCGCCAAGCGCCACGGCCAGCTGCGCCTCCAGATATTGGCGCGTGTACATGCTGCTCTCCAGCCGGTCCTCGTTGGGGGCAAAGAAGGTCAGACCACCGGCGCCGTTGGAGCGAGGGATGATGGTAACCTTCTGCACCATGTCGTAGTCGGGGATCACTGCGCCCACGATAGCGTGGCCAGCCTCATGGAACGCCACGAGCTCCTTGCGCAGAGCGGGCACATCGGCCCCGCGCTTCTCCAGACCGACCAGGACACGATCGACGGCATTGTCAATCTCCTCCCATCCGACATCGGGCTTGTCGGCACGTGCAGCAGAGATGGCCGCTTCATTCATGATGTTTTGAAGAGAGGCACCAGAGAAGCCGGGGGTACGGCGGGAAATGGACTCGAGGTCGACGTCGGGGGCGAGGGGCTTCCCCTTGGAGTGCACCTTGAGGATGGCCGTGCGGCCTTTGAAGTCGGGCAGGTCTACGGTCACGCGGCGATCGAATCGACCAGGACGCAGGAGAGCCTGATCCAGGACGTCGGCTCTGTTGGTGGCGGCGATGACGATGATGCCGGGGTTGCCCTCGAAGCCGTCCATCTCAGTCAGAAGCTGATTTAAGGTTTGCTCACGCTCGTCGTTCCCGCCGGCAAAACCAGCACCACGCTGGCGACCCACAGCGTCAATCTCGTCGATGAAAATGATGCAAGGCGCGTTCTTCTTAGCCTGCTCAAACATGTCACGCACACGCGACGCACCCACACCCACAAACATTTCCACGAATTCGGACCCAGCCGCCGATATGAAGGGCACGCCAGACTCACCCGCCACGGCCTTGGCCAGCAGCGTCTTCCCTGTACCGGGAGGACCATCAAGGATCACACCGCGGGGGATCTTGGCACCGACGTTGGTGTACTTCTCCGGGTTCTTCAAAAAGTCAACCACCTCCGTCAGCTCCATCTTGGCGCCATCACAACCGGCCACATTATCGAACGTCACGCCCGTGTCGGGGGTCAACATAATCTTGGCCGACGACTTGGAGAATTCCATCGGGCCCTGTCCACCCATTCCGGGCATGCCGCCAGGACCAGCGCCCCCACCAGCGCCTGAGCCGCCGCGACGGGCCAGGAAGAAGAGGCCCAGAAAGAGGAGACCCGGGAAGAGGATGGACTGGAAGAAGTTGAAGCCCTCTGCCTTCGCCTGCTCTGGCAGCACAGTCACGTCGACCATCTTTTGGGTAAGGGTGGCCAGGAGATCAGGATCGTTAGGAAGTGCATCCAGGCGATAGCGAGCGCCGTCCGTGTCGGTGGCGACGAGCTTTTGCCCGTCAGCAGAGAACGTGACTTTCTCGATCTGGCCCTTCTCCACCATATCCAAAAAGTCACTGTAGCGCACCAAAGAAGGTACACCCGGTTGGCGGTTCATCGTCTGGAGCACAGGGGCGGCGTCTGCGGCCTGCGCAACTTGAGGTCCCATGGCACCAGAGAGGCCAAGCGCAGTCACACCCAGGAGGGTGGCCTTGCTAGGGCATACATTGCCGAAGTTCGGGGCCTCCTTCATGCTCACAGCGCGAGCCCCAAAGGTGTTGCTGCTGGTGCTGCGACGGGTTGTCTCGGTGGACCGGGATAGCCGGGCGCTCCCAATGAAGGCCTTGGTGTTCTGGATGTTTTGGCGCAAGGCCAGGGCCTCCTGGCTCATCACCAGGTACAGCAACGCCACAGGCATGCAGCGCCGGGCGCGTCTCATGATGGACTTCACGGAGAGTCCCATCTCTGTCTTGTGTATGATGTGATAAAAAGGAAAGGACGGTGAGTGCACGCTTGTGTGTTGTGACTGTCAATGGTGCATTCCGACCAAGTCATCAAGGTTGCTATGCTGTGTGCTGGCTCTGGAATAAGGTAGGGTGGAGAGGTTTCCCTGACACAGGTCGGCTGGTCCATCCCCGTCCACTAACTATCCAGGCACTCCACGAGTTGTCTCGGGAAGAGACCAGCGCGCGGTTGGCCCGGTCCTTGTGTGACTAAAGACCAAACGCCCAAGAGGGAAAAAATGCAAAGGAAGAAGGCGAGGCCAGGACGAGGACAGTGACGCACACGCCGCCTTTCTTCGAAAGAAGGCAGAGTGTAAGCGTAAATCATGTCCGACCCAATCGATGTGGACAGTAATGATGGCACGCAAGGCTGGACAGCGTGGTGGAATACTCATCAGAAGGAAACGCGTCAAGGAAAATCAGGTCCTCCACGTGCATGCCTGACTAAGAACAGTATCCCTGCGTACGAGCGCACTGAAATACGGCCTCGCTGCTTGCCCGTCGATTACGGCAGTCCGAAGGCAGGAGCGAGACCGCTGCCCCAGGTAGTTCTTTTTCCTTCAGCGACGTGGTGTACGTCGGACTGCGAATGAGAACTCACAGACTTTACATCGTACTGTACGTACGCCCACCCACAGCCATCCACAGCCACCCGCAGCATAATCATGGCTTCATCATCATTCGCCAGACGAGGGAAGGGGGTGCAGCAGGTATCATCGCCGTCGCCGCCCGAGCTTTCCATCTTGCTACCTACCTACAACGAGCGGGAAAACTTGCCGCTAGTGCTGTGGCTGGTGTACAAGCACTTGACGGCAAGGTGCGTGCGGGTAAATAATTGGCAGGAGGGCGCTGGAAAGAGGGAGGATGAGGAATATGGGCTCTGCGATGATTCAACGGAGACACAGGGCGTCTCGCCGCCTGTGGTGTGTGTCTGTACAGGGCGCACACACACAAGTCCTCGCAATCGTTGATCGGAGATAGAACAGGATGGAGTGAGATCGGTGCATTATGATAGCTTCTCTCTTTACCTTCGGCAGTGTCAAGAGCGGATGATGCCAAACTCCCTTCCATTAAGGGGTGATTGTGGTGGGATTGGCTTCTGCTTTGCGCATCCCCTCACGGATCTGTACTTTCTCCAACTGTGCACCAAGCCTATATCTCCCCCTCTATCTCTTAACAACATTTATAGTCACATTTCGTACGAGGTGATAATCATTGAGGACAACAGCCCTGACGGCACTCTGGAAGTAGCGCAGCAGTTGCAGGTAAGTAGGAGTTGATGTTGGGCAAGGAGACGGGCATCTTTGTCAGAATATAAAAGTCGGGTCAAGTTTGCCAGGAAGATGGCTATATATATGGATATGGATAAATATCTAGATGTAGATATCAGCAAACATAGATGGAGATAGATCAAGATAGACAGATAAGGACATATGCACACATAAGAAACAGACATAGACAACACAGACTCTCGCCTCTTGTACATTCATACACCCCCAAATGTTGCAGACATTGTACGGCCCCGAGATAATCCAAATACGCCAGCGGCCGGGCAAGTTGGGCTTGGGCAGCGCCTATATGGACGGGCTGGCCTTGGTGCGGGGGAATCTGGTAGTGCTTATGGACGCGGATCTCTCCCACCATCCCAAGTTTATCCCAGCGATGTACCGGTGCGTGTTTGTGGGTTGATTGCGATTGAACGCAAGGGTAGTCACAGAAGGGGATATTTGGTACGAATTAATGAAATACAAAAAAAATCGGCGGGCAATAGTTCATCAGGAAATACGGGCTGGAGCACGGCCTCCACATGCTGCCGCCAGGTTATACCACGTACCTTGGGGAAGGTGGTTAGGTGTCATGAATGTGTTCATAGTATTTCATGCGCCATTTACTCACGTCCATCTACGGCACGCACTTCCACACATGCTGATCCACAATATGACAGAAAGCAGCTAGAAGGAGGCTTTGATGTGGTGACGGGGACACGTTACGCCTTGGGCGGAGGCGTAAGTGGGTGGGACCTAAGACGGAAGCTCATCAGCCGAGGCGCCAACTTCCTCGCTGCCTTTCTGCTGCAACCGGGCGTGTCGGATTTGACAGGCTCCTTCCGCTTGTACCGGAAATCGGCATTGGCGGCAGTCATGGCGCGCGTACGATCGCGGGGTTATGTGTTTCAAATGGAGGTGATTGTGCGAGCCCGGCAATTGGGCTTCAAAATTGCTGAGGTGCCGATTACTTTTGTAGATCGCATCTACGGAGAGAGCAAATTGGGGGCCTTGGAAATTGTGGCGTACCTACGCGGATTAGGCCAGCTTTTTATTTCGATATAAATGAAGGGCATTAGTGAATTGGGCTCAGCGTAGAACGAAGACGGGGAAAAGACGTGTTTACGTACGTAGATAGCTTGGATGAGATTTGACTCGGATCATATATTTCTTTCCTTTTTACTGCCTATTGTTACTTTTGAGTTCGCTGAAAGAGTCAAGTGATAGTGCAGGATTATTTCTTCGCGCCCCGCTTTATTCACACGCAGGTTAATTTCGCACAAGTCGATATCAAAGCGCTCTGTGGCAATTAAAGACCCTCTAGAAACGGTCTTCAACCCGTCAGGCAGCAGGACATTGACTGGCTCGGAGAAAAAATCATTCACCGCAGTAGGTAACCCGTATGGGATAGCACGAAGGCAATAGCCCACAACGTGTGGCACATCTTCACGATCTGACAAATCCAAAGCGGAGCTACTCCGAGATGATCCCGATGCCGTCATGATTATTGGCAGACTCTTCAACGCCCATACATACTCCACATTCTAGTGTAGGCATTTTTTGTGGCTTCGAGATCAAGAACCAAAATCCCCCCCCACTAAAGACATTTTGTTGCCGGAGCCGGATACCGGCACGATATCGCCCGCAGGAACACACATGGCTCAGCGACTCAGTTCTGACAGCACGTTGGGAGGAGAAATGACTATATATCGAGGATTCCCTGGTCTACTTAATGCGCAAGAGCTCCGGTTTCGTTATGGACGTGCGCTTGCGAGCCAATGATTCATGTCCAACGAGGCCATATCCCTCAAATCATGTACTCGGAACCCCGCCGACAAAGCCGTTACGCCCGTCGCCTTCGACGTCCAACCAAAACCGCCATCCGTGTCATTGATAAGTGTCGGAAACTGGTATCATATAATATGGCTAAGCCTCTTTCTCACAAGCTGGGCCCAGACGGCCAGATTTCCAAGGAGGTCCACCAAGCTGAACCCGCACCAATATCGGATTTCCCAGCTTCTGAGGAAAATCGGACCGCAACAAACTTAATTGAATTTGCAGCCACAACCAAGACCTCCATCATAAGCTGTGTGTTGCCATACCGATGTCCTGAACATGGAATCGCGCCAAAGGAGATTCAGAAGCGCAACTGCCCCTGGACAGCCAGTGAGTGCAAATTATAGAACACAATCCACCATAATACCCAGAAATCTTCAAAACGGAGCGGGTATTCATCGATCTCCTGAAAAAACGACTCTTCTTGACAAATCAAATGCGAGTTTGGGATTCCAGGGACCATGCCACACCATGGTAACCACATGTGTTTTGGGGGTTGGGAGGTTCTGAACGGGCATACTCTGATAGCATGTGTGACGAGTACACTGCCGCACAATCTTCGGGGCTGCTCATTTGCATAAGACTCAATAACCCGCCCAGTGGTGTGTGAAGCTCTGCACCGAACAGTTTCGGTTTGCTTCTGCACGCGCCAGAAAAGCATTTCAATGGTGCCAGCACAAAAGAAACCGGTTCGTTTCATCTCCGTTATCATATATCGTCGATGATCGAGTTGCTATTTTCACAGTTGCTCTTTTCACAGGCCAAGGACACTCATGCTACGGGCGCACTGCCCTCATCCCTACGACGTGGCCGTCGCTTGTGTAAAAAAGTTCAGACAGAAGACAAGGAAACGGCGGCGTTAGCGATGAAGCCGCAGACGGTCAACTAAGTTGCCCCTGCCCCAACCCCCGCCTCCTCTTCTCCCATCCCTCCCCCCAATATTTGGCTCTGCGTTGTCCCGCTCGGCCGCGGAACCTACCAACGTACTGATATCTCAGCAGCGCCATGTATGCCACGATCCGGCCGGCCGGAACAAAGACACGGTGCCCGCTTCGAATCTTGGCACGCGACGGCTTCCCTTTTTGCTTTTCGTATTTTCACATTCACTTTTGGACCCCGTATGCTCATTCCACAGGACCACCAAGGCAGCCTGCCAAAATGTATGCTAGGTGAACTGTGAGCCAGGCGCAGCAGCAGCTACGTCGAGACTCCTTCCACAGGTGGTGGCGAGACACCTGCTTCTCGAGGCAAAGAGGAAGAGAGGCGTTGGAGTGAGGTACGTATTGGAATGAATGCCATCACACCCACAAAAAGCATGGATGAATTGATTTTAAGTGAGAGGAGTAAATGCAGGCAGGTCAAATAGTAATGCGAGGAAGGCATAGAGGTCATCGCGTGCAGCGCACACAGCCATAGCCATTTATTCTCCGAGGCACATGCACTTGCTCTTATCTTGAACTCACCTCCACAATCGTCACGGGGTGTGTTGTAGTGTTTTCGCGCACGGCTTCTTCTGAATATAGACAGAAAACGTATGTCCTCTCCTCTTTTGGGTTCAATACGCGTTGCACCCGCGGGTGGGGACGATTACGGAAGCATGCAGCACCAGCGACAGTTGAGCATCGGTGGCAGCAAAGAGGGAAACCAGCAGCAACATGTGACGCCTGCAATGCTTGATCAATTAAATGTGGCACAGGCCACGGATTCTAACAAGTCAGCCTTAAACGCGATGGGGGGCATCCCTGGGCTGGCCGCACTACTAGGAGTGGACCTCAAGCGGGGCGTGACGGGGGAACAAGCTACTCAGCTAAGGGCGCAATATGGGGCCAATGTCTTCCCCGCAGCGCCCATGGCCTCGTGGTTGGAGCTGTTTGTGGACGCGCTTAAGGATCCAATCATTGTGGTGCTTATCTTTGCCTCCATCATATCCTTGGTGGTAGGGCTGATTGAAGACCCGCATGACGGCTGGATTGAGGGGACGGCCATTATGATTGCCATCATGCTCGTTGCCACCGTCACCGCTTCGAACAATTACAATAAGGAGCTACAATTCCGCAGCTTGGAAGCGACCTCCAAGAAGGACGAGCGTGTGTTTATCAAGCGGTGTGGGGAGCTCCATTTTGTGAACCCGGAGGAGATCGTTGTGGGGGACCTGATCAAGCTCAAGGCCGGCGATGGCATTCCCGCCGACGGCATCTTGGTCGAAGGTGATGGTGTCAAGGCAAACGAGTCATCGCTGACCGGCGAGCCAGAGGACCTGTCTAAGCACGTGGTCAAGGATCCTTTTCTGCTCTCCTCCTCCCTCCTCACCGATCAAGGTACTAGCCCCGAGATTTTTATGCTCGTTATCGCCGTGGGCGCCCGTTCTCAATGGGGCAAGATTCAGGCCAATCTGGTGCAAGACTCCACGCTCACTCCTCTGCAGGAGAAGCTGGAGCATGCCGCCAAATTCATCGGCAAGTTGGGTACCTTCACCTCAGTCGCCACCTTCCTAGCCTTGGTGGTCATGATTTGGAGACCGCCCGGCCAACCACCGCGGATGCCGGACGGGCAGCACATCACAGAGGAGCTAGTTGAAGCTTTCATTATTGCTGTCACCATCATTGTGGTGGCCATTCCTGAGGGCTTACCCCTGGCCGTGACGATCTCCTTGGCGTACTCGACCAAGAAAATGTACAAAGATCAGAACTTGATTCGTGTCCTGGCCGCGTGTGAGACCATGGGCAATGCCACCAATATTTGCTCGGACAAGACTGGTACCCTTACGGAGAACAGGATGACGGTGGTGGAGCTGTGGGCGGGTGGGAATGTCTACACAGACATGAAGACTGCGGGAGGCGAACTGCAAGAGAATCTGAAGAATGTTCTGTCAGTGAATGTGGCTGTCAACTCATCGGCCAACGTGCTTTTCCAGGGGGAGGACGGCAAGACGCTGCCGCGACCCAAGATCGTCGGCAGTGCGACGGAGGGGGCTTTGTTACTAATGATGACTGCGTGGGGTTTGCATTTCAATCGCGTCAAGGACATCCACTTTCACAGTGCGACGGACAAGATCTTCCCCTTCAACTCGGGCAAGAAACGGGCAACGGCAGTGATCCGGCGAGCAGATGGTGGAACTCGGGTGCTTGTGAAGGGTGCTACCGAATTGGTATTGAATGATTGCACGACCTACATGCAGGCTAACGGTACGACGGCGCCCCTAACCTCGACCACGCGAGCCAAGATTGACGCCCACGTCGTCTCCATGGCCAACCGGGCTCTACGCACGCTATGTATCGCTCATCGGGATTATGCGCCTGGCATTGCGCTTCCAGCCGGATGGGAGGAAGAGCCGCCGGACAATGCGGAACTTACCTGCGATGGTGTTGTGGGTATTATTGATCCCTTGCGGAGTGATGTGAAGGAGGCGGTCAAGACGGCCCAGGCAGCGGGCGTGATGGTGCGGATGATCACGGGTGACAACATCCACACTGCTAAGGCCATTGCCCGGGACTGCGGAATTCTTACGGCGGGCGGACTGGCCATTGAAGGGCCCGTCTTCAGAAACTTGACGCCTGCCCAGCTCGATCAGCTATTGCCACGCATCCAGGTCATGGCTCGGTCCTCCCCCGAGGATAAGTATTTGATGGTGACGCGCCTGAATGGAGCCAATTTGCCCAAGGACAAGGCATCATGGGAGGAGAAGCATCCAGGTCGGAATTGGGACACTGAGAAGGACTTGCTCTTGCCCGGGTACTATCAGGAGTGGATCGTGACGCGCGGCGACGAAGGAGGGCACGTGGTGGGCGTCACGGGCGACGGGACCAACGATGCCCCAGCTCTCAAGGCTGCGGACGTGGGTTTGAGTATGGGGATTACGGGCACACAGGTAGCGAAAAATGCTTCGGACATTGTGATTTTGGATGACAAGTTTTCCTCTATCGTCAAGGCTATTATGTGGGGTCGAGCGGTTTACGATAACATCCGCAAGTTCCTGCAGTTTCAAGTGACAGTAAATGTGGCCGCGCTGGTCATAACCTTCGTCGGGGCCGTCACGGGCAAGGGCACGCCTTTGAATGCGGTGATGATGCTGTGGGTGAACTTGATTATGGACACGATGGGTGCCCTCGCTTTGGGTACGGAGGAGCCCACTTTGGCTCTCTTGCAACGCCGGCCCTACAAGCGCTCGGCCCGCCTGCTTTCGCGGCCCATGGTCCGGAATATTGTCGGACAAGCCGCCCTGCAGCTTGCCATTTTATTCTTTCTGCTGTATGAGGGGCCGACGCTATGGGGCTTCGAGGCGGGGAATTACTGCAAGAAGTGGGCGGACGGGACCGTGAAGACCGACACGACGTGGACGTACAATGACATGACCTACACGTGTGCGGATTTTCAGACGGTGTGTGCCACGTACTTTGGGCCAGACAATACCGGAGAGTGCTTCAGCGAGCTGCTTCAACATTGGACGTATCCGGCAGTGTATGAGGTGACGTGTGAGTTGAGGTGCCAGTCGTATGATTTTACGCACTACACGTTCATCTTCACGGCCTTCGTCATGTGCCAGGTTTTCAATGAGTTTAACGCCCGCGAGCTCTTCAATAGCTTGAATGTCTTCCGCGGCCTCCTTCACAATCCCATCTTTATCTTCATCGTTGTCCTGACCGTCGCCCTCCAGGTCGTCATCGTCGAGTTCGGCGGGAAGTTCGTGAAGACCTCCCCCCTTCCCATCGACCTGTGGGCATGGTCCCTCCTCTTCGGCTTCCTCTCACTTCCTCTCAGCCTGCTCCTCAAAGTTTGCTTTCCCGTGGAGGAGGCAGCTGACACCTTTTTTGGGTACACCCTGCCTGATGAGCACGAGCCGGCCCCACCAAAGCTCGCTCATTTGGTAACGGACTCCGGCATGGCTTCGGACGTGGTGGAGAACGATGGCGGGGCGCTGATTGCAAGGGTGCAGCATGATTCTCAGGTCTAGATAGGTGTTGGGATTTTCACACGGAGGTCGCCTCCTGGACATTATTGAAACTGTGTTAGCGGACTTTTTTATGTTAGTGTTATACCAGGGACATGCGTTTCAGAGCTATCTCTTCTCCTGGCTGTCCCTCTCCCTTCGCGATGGGTGATGTTTATAGAAATGAAGGGCCCGAAGGAAAAGAATGAGTTATTTGAGGAAACACGGAGACAAAGGGTCAAAAGCAAAGGCTCTGGAGATATGGGTGGCGTAAGCAAGTCCACCCCACAGAATTGGGAATGATGTGCTTGGATCATGAGAAATTTAGAAAACTTGATATGAAAGGTTGGAGCACGCGAGACAGTGAGTGGATGTATGCCTCCTCATTTTGTGTGGAATAATGACAAAACCGGACACCCAGCCAAATAGACAGGATATCCCACAGGTGTACTCGACGCACTTTCCCAACTGATTTAGTCTTAGCTGCTTTCTTGTTTAGTCAATTCTTGCTTTACAAGTCGTCGTGTTCTTGATACATGCCGGTGACCATTTTCTCTTCGCCGGTTGCCGCGCCACCCCCACCCGCAAAAGACCCTTGACCTTGCTGCAAGCCCAAAAGCACATTCTGGAAATTCTCCAGTATGGCGTCGATTTGGTCCTCGGTGAAGCGATCTCCTAGCCTGTCTGTCCGCCGCAAACTTGGGATAAGCGCGCCTACATGGCAAGGAAGAACGGTGATGAAAGAGATATATCATCATAAGGGGTTGATAAGTGCTTGTCTCCTCGCCTTCCACCTTTCCACATGTTCTCATCCCGTTACGTACAAGCCTCGTCGCGGTCAGAAGAGGTGGTCATCAGGTTGGCCAACGCCGCTACCTCGAAAGGATGCAGACTTTTCTTATACGGCGTGTCCTCGGCGCCCCCAAATTCCCACTGCTCAAGCACCTGCCGCAAGTTAGCCAGGTACTGATTGGCCCCCTCCTCGTCCGCCGGCTTCACACCCCCAAAAGTCTTACAGTACTCGAGCGTCAGCGTCAAGGCCCTGCGTGAGTACGGAAGAGCGGACATGGTCGCATGAGAGGAACTAACCTACAATTCGGCAAGGATAAGGATTGGCTAGGGAGAGAGCTGTTATCAGCTGTGTGCGAGTATGTGGGGTGCGTACTTACTCAGGCACGCGGAGACCCTTGTCCTGATACTCTTTTCGACGGTTGTCCAGCAGCACGGCCACTTCCGCGTTGAAGAGCACGGGGGACTGGCCCGTCAACGCCTTACCAAACTCCAGGTTGGAGGCATCCTCGTGTTCGTAGGCGTCATTCATCCCTGCTGTTCGACGATGTGTGGGGTGTGTGGGTGTGTGGGCGAGATGTAGTAGGGTGGTCTTTGTCATGGAAGAACTCGGCAAACACGACATAGGGCCTGTCTTGTCCTGCCACGGGGTGACATGAACGGGAAGTGCATCCAATACCTACATGCATGGTAGCCAGGATGCAGTGGCCCCGCTCATTGATCATGATGCAGGTGCGCTCACTTCATAATTTCATCACTATGACGCCATACGACCCGTCCCATGCGCGTAAAGCAAAAGCTCAAAAGAAACCTACGGCATGTGCTTCCTCCCCCACGCTAGCTTCTTTGCTTCTTTGGTGTCCTTTCTGTGTTCAGCAGCAAATTCAACCCATTTTTTGCCATTCACTATTTTTGCTCCTCTCTTGCCTCTCAACGCAACTGCCCCGTTTCTTTAAATCCCCTTTTTCTTTACAGAGCCAAAAATAACGAAAACAAAACGTGGACGACCGGGAGTTCCTTTCTCTCAACCGTATGTCCTATCCTTCTCCTCTCTCTTTCCCAAAATTGACGCAAGGCGCACATACGCATAAAGACAACGCACGTTCAGCTCCTCCACATTCACTTAAGAAGAAGGGGTGGAGGCCGCGACCGGCGAATCGATGCTCTTCTTGCTTCCGGAGCCAAAGAACTTGCGCGACGACGTGCTCCGCATAGAAAGGCCGGAGGAAGTGGAGGAGGTGGATGAAACGCCACCGGAGCTGCTAATAACGGAAGAGGGCGTAGCGGCGACGGCCTCCTCGGTGCCAATGCTGGGGCTGGGGCTGTCTTTCCTACTACTGAGGATATCGGGTGGAAGCTCGTGCACCGGCGTCCGGGGATAATTCATGACCTTTTTTATACCCTTGCCCATATTCTGCAGGAAACGCTTGTCCTTGCGCTTCGACATCGGTGAATGTGGGGTAGTGAGCATTGTCGCGTCTGTGAGTTAGTCATACGAGTTAGTCATATCTTTTTGCAAATACCAGAAACGGACCCAAAGCGGGCTTACCTTCGTCTTTTTATTCCCTTGCCTCTCCGCAACCTCATCGCTCGTCTCGTCCGTCATGACGCTCACGTCGTCCGTCTCCCCATCAATCGACCCGCGCCCCTCCGGCTCGCCCCGGTCATGCTCATACCCGCACTTCCCCACATCCACAGAAGTGGTGTCCAGCGCCGGGCGGTCCATTAGCCGAGGGACGCGGGACATGTGATCGGGATCCTGCGCCAGAAGAATATGGTCATATGAAAAGGTCAGGCACATAGTCCAGGAGACACGTGGACTGGACGGCGAAGGAAATTATGAAGAGGAGGGACCCCACGAGAAAGGAGTATGATGCGCTCCACTTACTATCTCAATCATAAGCCGGCGGATCTGACCACCGACAAAGGGAGTGTAGCCTGCCAGCGCATGAACCGTATGTGTGACAACCCGCAGAGCGCGGCCTTGAATGCTTGTGGGGTCGGCCACGCTCACGTCCACCTGAAGTAAGCAAATAAGGGAGGGAGGGAGGGGAAGAATGTTAGCCTTGACATGCCAGCACCTGACAGACCTCAGTGTGACCCATCCCCCGAAAAACACACACAAACAAACACACACACACACACACACACATACACGCACACATTTATACACACACAAACACACACACACGCACACACACACACACGCACGTAATCGTCGAAATGTGTCAACAGCTCGGCCAAGCGGTTGTCGAGCCCGTGCAGCATCGGGTAGCCGTCCGCGGTCTCCTCGTCGTCTTTGAGATTCTTCACTACCGGGACTCTGGAAAGCGTGCCCTCCACCACCCATTCCACTACAGGTGCAAGGGAACGCACTCCCATAAACCCCCTGCAGTATTCATAGCTTTTCTTAACATTCTCGTAAGCACCCAGAGTGCGCAAGTATCTGATGGGTGTATAACGTAGAAGAGGGGGGATTAAAGGGGGAAGGCATGGAAAGCGGGCTTGCACATTGAAATTTGATAAGGCTGTCGGAGCGAGGTCCCCGCCCCGCCCCTTCTCCACCTTTCCCTTCTTGCACTCCTTCTTGCTTTCTCTTCGTGTTCTTCTTGACGAGAGTGGGTAAGAGCGTAACCGACACCTGGAACCCAGCAGCTATCGTCGGCCCTCTTCCTCTTCATTCCCTTCCCCCTTCCATTCACTCACCCAGGACGAGTATAGGCGCCAGCGGGCTTCTGCATCGGGGACATCTTTGCTGTATATGCGTAGTGAGATAGATTATCAGTTGAGAGGGGTTCTCGAGAGAGGAGTCGGTGCGGCATGAAATGGTTTTGTACAAGGCACAAAGTAGCCCAGGAATTTTGTTCCTTCTCTCTATTCAAAACCGCCCCCATGCCTTTGGCACGCAACAGCATAACCATGGGCGGGCAGCACTCTCCTTGAATTTGCGCCAGCCGAGGGCTAAGGACTGATAAATAGACTGGTAAAGACAGATCAAAGGGGGCGCCATGGTTTTAGCTTTCGGTGGTGTGCCCATCGAAGCACCGAAGCATCTCGGTCGCTCTCTGAGGGGCACCCCATGGTGAAGGCCGACCAGATCAGGCGATCGAGCCCTGCCCTAGCTGCTGGCTTTTTGTCCTTACTTAAAACAGCTCTCACGCGTCCCCACCCAACCCAAAAGTTACAGGTGCTAGGTGCGGTACCTGGATCGCCATCTCCTACTCCTATTTCTGTAGCCTGTCTCCTACCTCTCCCGCCTCCCAACTCCACAAGCATTATGGCCCCCGTGGGCGCGACGGCATGGCAAAAGGGCGGCTCGGCGCTACTGTACGGGAGCGCCTCCCTCTCCATCATGGTCATCAACAAGGTATGTACGTATCTAAGAGCTCGGATTGACGCTGGACGGGCAGCTAGGAGTGGTTGAAACGAAAAGCAGGATGGCGTGGGCGTCGTGTGCAAGCTCCGGAGCTTCTCGTCGATGCACGACGGAGCCTGCCCAAAGCCGATGCGGCTGCTCCATACTGTTGAAACGTGCAGAGTAGAGGTCGAAGGGGGCTTCTTCGTTTTGAGCCGGCGGACAACGGCTTCATCGAGCGCTTACGATCCACTGGCTGCGCCCGATGGGGCATGCCGCATCCTCTCCTGATCTTCACAAGGCTATTTACGTATGCATTGCTTTCTGTTGAAAAGCTTGCCATAAATCTTGCGTGTTCATTCCTAGATCTGTGTCGATCATGCCTTTCTGAACACTAACATGAATCACGCTTATAACACCTTGCTCCTTCCCTCCCTCGGGCTAGGTCGTCCTAACAATCTACCACTTCCCTTCCTTCGCCTTCCTGGCCGCCTGTCAATTCCTGTTCACTACCCTCGTCATTTTCTGTCTGAAAGTCGTCGGACGCGTGCAAGTCACGGCCATGTCCTGGGAGGTTTTGCGCGTCATGGCGCCACTCGTGATCATCTCCCTCGTCAACGTTTTGTCCGGCCTAGGTGGTACGCAAAAGATCTCCTTGCCCATGTTTACGGCCCTGCGTCGATTTTCCATATTGATGACGATGCTGCTTGAAGCATATGTTTTTGGCACCAGACCGTCGGTGGCCGTGAAATTAAGTGTGTTCCTCATGATTTTTGGGGCCCTCGTGGCGGCGCTTTCCGACTTGACGTTCGACACAGTGGGGTACTTCATGATTTTTTTGTCGGATTTGTTTACGGCTTTGAATGGGGTGGTGATGAAGAGGACGCTGACTGCTTGCCCTTCTGTCAACAAGATGGCAGTTCTGTACTATAACAGTCTGTTTGGGTAGGTGACGAAAGGAGGGAGGGGGAGGAAAGGGGTGAGGGGGAGGACCTTGCTTCACGACGAAGCTAATTACGTAGAGACGGGTATTCGTCTGTCTCTTACCACATTCTTCACTTCCCGTCTTCATTTGAACACCTTTTCCGTCGCTCACAGCGTAATAATCATGGTGGGGTTGCTGAGCACGCGAGAAGAAGAGATGGAGGCTGTTCGAAGCTTTACTCATTGGAATGAGCCCCGATTTCTGCTCTCCTTCTGCCTTGCTGCCGGCATGGGCTCCATCCTCAACTACTCCATTTTCCTCTGCACCCTATACAATAGTGCGCTCACCACCACTGTCGTTGGCTGTCTCAAGGTAACTAAAGCCCCTTTCTCCCTCTGATATTTTTTTCTCATATCACACTACATCTATGGGCGTCAAATATTCATCTACCTACACACCTCCCTCCCTCCTCCCTCCCTCCCTCCCCCCTGAAGAACATCTTGACCACGTACATTGGCATGATCTTCATGAGTGACTATATCTTCTCGTGGGAGAACTTCGTGGGCTTGCACATCTCCATTGTTGGTTCCTTGGTCTACTCGTTCGTTGAGCTCCAGTCCATCCTCAAGGGCAGAGAGGTATGAAGTGAGGGAATGAAAGAGGATTGGATATGCTGATAGTTTCCCTCTGGGAGAAATGGTTGAAGAGAGGGGTAGGTGCGGGCCCTCTCGTTCCTGCTGAGGTGGTTTCGGTCCTCCACTACCTTTTCCTCCTTTCACGAACCCCTTGTCATTCCACTCTTCTTTTTTCCACAGCGAGCAGTCATGGACATGAAAAGCCGTAAGCACGCGGGAGGGCGCATTCACGTGCCCGTGGGCGGCGGCAAGGGGGCGAGCAAGCGGGAAGCAGAGCTGGTGCGTCTGCTCGACCAGCGGCCGCCTTCGGGTGGCGGCAACACGGGACCCGAGGAGAAAGAAGACGCTGTTTTGGTCTAACGGCGACTTTCTCTTCTTAATGGCCCTCCCCTTTCCACCTTTTTTTCGGTTTTCCCGTTCGATGCTTCATATTTGTCCTGCCCCGAACATCCAAATAGTATTTAAAAAACTCTGAACCAAAGCGAATGGAAGACTAAAATCACAAAGAATCAGTGTGTTTTGGGGCGAGAGGCCGTGAGAGAGGGAACAAGGACTGTAAGATGTTATGGAAGTGTACATCAGTCAAAAACAATAAAATAGAGGTAGACAACCCTAGATCCGCCTTCGCCCCTCCGACCTCCCGGGATCCGAATTAGCAGACCCAATCAAAACGTCCCGCCACAAAGACGAAAAGAGCAGGAGAAAAAGAATAAAAGTACCATGTGACACCTCTATCTCAGGGTTTCATTGAAATAAATAAAGGTGTCCGTTTTCCTGTCATTTCTTGGGTTGTTTTTCTTATTTTTCTTTGGTTGGTTGACTTCTCGTCTGATCACTATCCTTTGATAATGTCGCGCGCGAGGTGAGACTAGTGTGTCTCCCTTTTTGGTTCAACTTCGAAGTGCGCTGGGTGGGGACGAAAGCATGCAGCTCCCTACCCTATCGCCGAGAGATATTGAAAACATGACATACAGGATGAATCGACGCAGAGCTATAGTTTGGGGGGGGTAGGGTTTATGAAGGACGGAGGGGGGGGGGTCCTTGGTGCTTTTTTCTTTTGTGTCGGCGTTGGTGGTGGTGGCACGTCCTCATCGACATCAGCAGAGGCCGTGGTGGTAGCAGGAGGTAGGGAGACAGGAGGGGAGACCAAAGGAGGGGGAGGAGGAGGGTTTGTGGTCGACTGGGCAACGGCCTCCCGGATGAGGGTGCGGCATTCAGCGAAAAGCTTTTTGCGCTCGTCCTGCATGATCTCGGTGCGCGCGGCGAGATAAGCCTCTTTGGCAGCCAGCTGGCGCTCGACGTTCGCAAACGCTTCACGGAGGCGTTGAATCTGGTCGGAGCTGTGCTTGTTGTACTTGAAGAGGCCGTAGAAGAGGTCGAAGCTGTCTCGGCACGTGTTGTCCACAAGCTTGAGCACACTCTGGAAGCCCCGCGTGTCGATGGGCGTAGGCTGCAGGCCCTGCTGGCCCAATATACGGCCCGTCAGGTGCGTGATAAACTGGGAATCCGCCGCGTACTTGTCGTGCGTGTCACAGCTCATCTCAATCATCTTACAGCGTTCCATCTCAAAGATCGACAAAAAGCGCTCCGCCCGAGAATTGTCCTGGATACGCACCCGCTCATAAACGAAGGGCAGGCTCTGCCACCCAAACTTGCCTGATTCGGGCCCAAACATGGGATGCGTGCAGATGATGTCCACATCGCCCGGCAGAGACTCAAGCATGACCGTCTTGGGGTGCACCTTCACCGACAGCACGTCCACCACCAGCTTGCCTCGCAAGGAGTCGGCGGGCAGGCTCTTCAACACCTCCTCAAAGGCTAGAATGGAGACAGACAATACAATCACATCCAAATCTTGTCGGAAAAACTCCGTAGCCTCATACAGCGGAAAGAAGGGCACGCCCAAGTCGGCCGCCACCGAGGTCATGTCGTCCCGACTGACCACGCTCACGTCGTGAAATTTGGTGAAAGTCTTGGTCAGGAACTGTCCGAACTTCCCAAAGCCCACCACACCAATCTTCAGGCGGTCCGGGGCCTTAAGTGGGGGTCCGCGGGCGGCCATGCTTGTGGCCTTTTGCATAAGCAGGCCTTCGGCCTCCCCGCTCTCCTTGGCCAGCAAGTCCAAAGATTCCCGGATAGGCCCCAGCAGCTGCCCTTTGGTGGGGAAGGAGCCCAGGACACGCACATACTGCGACTGCTCCTCCAGCTGCAATAGGGCGTTACGAGCGGGCTCGTCTAGCTGGGAAGCCATGAAATCTAGATAGAAGCAATAGCGGAAGCGAGGCAAGTCGTGGTCGTCGCCAGTGCCCGTGGTCGGCTCGCCACCCCTCCCCGCGCCGAAGCTTCTCATCTGCCGCTGCTGGAATTGAAGGAAGCGGAAGAGCTGCGGGGAGGTAGGCCGGGACTCGATCTTACAAAAGTCAATATCCCGGAGGGTGAAGCAGGCAAGGGCCTTGTAAAGCGCGCCGGGGGCATCCGGAGTGATAAAGACGATGGAGGTCTTAGCCGGGACGCTGTGGGGGATGAGGGAGGAGATAGACTGCCGGGACAGGAGGAGGAAACGAGTAAAGTTGCTGTCGTCGTCCTCAATGTTCGAGTCCAGTACCTCCAAACCATAAGTTGTGCCGGCTAGCTCGGAGGCAATGGCCGCACAGTCCCGCAGGCCCTGCTCGGCGATTATCTTGGCCGACCCCGCCGTGTCGTACATGGATTCTCGCGCAACGCCCATGTTCCGCAGGTAGGCGTCACACTGCGCCAGGGCCTGCGGGTGACTCATAACACGCTTAATATCATCCCTCTTGACGCCAGGTAGGGCCAGCAGGGAGTGCTCCACGCGGAATTCGTGCTCGCCGATGATGTGCAGCTCGTGCCGGAGCAACAGATCGTAGTTGGCATGTATGGAGCCGCCAAGCGAGTTTTCAATTGGGACCACGGCATAGTCCACTTCCCGGGTGGTGACGGACTTGAAAGTATCTTCGAACGACGGCTTGCCAATGGCAAGGACGTGCGGGCCCAAGAGTTCGCGCAAGGCCTTTTCGGAGTAGGCGCCAGGCTCGCCTTGGAAGGCCACCCGGATGGGATACGCCACACTCGCAGCGCGCAATGTGAAAGCCTCCACCGGGGTGGTGAAAGCTTTCAAGAAGAGCAAGAGTGAGAAGATGAGAGATAGCAGCGGCGGTAGCAGGGACAGAGGCTGCCGCGAGGAGGATGGTTGGCGGATGATGCCCATGGGGGCGTACTATGTATGGGGCTCTCTCGATTGATGGCGCTCGTTTCCGCCTTGGTGGCTACAATAGGGGCTGTATGTGTAGAGAAACATGTGTACAGACTGAGAATGTGTAATGGCAGAAGGTTTGCCTGCCGAGCGGGGTCTTATAGGCCGCCCAAATGCAGAGGAAACCGCGCGTTGCTTGGTGCTCACCAGATGTATGGGCGGTTCTGACGAGCGGGGTGAGGCGCGCTCCCTGCCTCTCCAAGCTGAAGTGGCAACGAAGAATGTCCTCGAAAATTAGAAAGGATAATCAGAGGATCGTCCGAGTGCGAATAAAGCATGTAAATGCGACTCTGATCTGGAGGAATGGAGGCATTGCCTGTACGCCGCCATGCGGTGGAGGTGATGCGTTGCTCTTCAAATCACCACCGATGGTGTGGCATGTCTCTTCTTCCTCGGCCTCACTTGTTCCGGACTTATCTCCCTTTTTACCAAATCCCCACCACACAGACACAAGCTACACCAGCGCTACAAGCAGGGCATGGAGGGGATCAAGTCCGTCGTCATTATTATTGCCATGGAAGGTAAATTTGTGAGAGGGAGATGTTGGTCTCGGGGAGAGGGTGGGGAGGTCGGACCGTCCGTCTACACGACAAACCTGGATCAAGTGTATAAGACCTGATCATCCTGTCCGTGAGGATATGATTCTCCACAGGTAAAGTGTTGAACTTTTTCGCCATGCGTTATAACAACCCGTCCGCGACGGGTACACTTAAAATACACAAGACAAGACAAGATTCCAAATTGTGATGGTCGAGGACGGCCATATGTGCTCAAGGGCCCAGGGCCCCCAAAAGCATCGTGAAAGTATATGTGAACGAGATCTGCGCGCCCTGCCCAGGGGGTGGTGGTGATGCTTTGCTCTAAACAGTGTCGGCATTCTTTGACATGCGCCATAAAATTACCCCCCCGGAGGGTGCATTCAAAAGAATTAAGTCAAGCCAAGACAAGAGAGGCCCAAACCCATGACCGATACAGTGTATGCGTATATAAATATGGCAGTGAGAGCTTTTGGGTTGATATGCGCAACGTCATGGCACCGTATATCTGATTTCAGACTGCGCCTTCACATACACACATACATTCAGCCGAAGCCATGCCTCTCATCACGCACCTAGGCCTAACCCAGCAGTCCAATTACTTTGGACATGCGGCACCTTTCCACTGCTTCAATGGCAAGTACAAGGGATATAAGCTGGCCATTGTTACTAATGGGAAGGATCGCAAGTTTGGCTGTGACAATGTAAGATAAGGTTCCTCCCTTTTTGCCTCTCCTCTGCTGATGCCCACTACACCTTTTCGCGCAAAATGCGCCAAGCTCTTTGGTAGGCTTCAGCCAGGGTAGAGTTAACTGGCTCTCTCGTGGCCCTTATTAATCATGCATAGGTCGGCACGGTCCCCGCAGCTCTGGCCACGTACCTGGCCGTGGAGTCTCTGAAGCCAGACTTGCTCATCAACGCGGGAACCGCCGGCGGATTCGAGTCCAAAGGCATGACAATCGGCGATGTACTAATTAGCAGCACAATCCATAACCACGATCGGCGCATGATTTTGCCCATATTTGTCGATTACGGCGTGCACAATCATACGGCGGTTGAGACTCCCCGCCTGCGCGAGGTAACTATAAGAAGTCGTGGGTCGCATGCAATTACCCGCACACACATAGTGACGGGATACCAAGCTTGCTACGCACAATAAGATACTGATATTTTTCTCCGCTGTTTTCCCCCATTAATCAGGCATTGAAGTTCAAGCTGGGTGTGGTGACCACTGGCAACTCTTTGGACCACGTCGAGGCCGATGACGCTCTAATGGCAGCCAATGGTGCGTAACTGATGCTTTTAGATAATGACTATGAAGCACCATTTTTTTTGCTCGCTATCGCTATACGTAACCCGCACCTCTCAAATTATCATTACTCAGATGCCTCCGTGAAGGACATGGAGGCGGCGGCAGTGGCTTGGGCCGCAGAGCTGTATGCAGTGCCCTACTTTGCTCTTAAGGTTGTGACAGACATTGGTAGGTACACCTTCTCATAGAAGAAGAGCGGAAATTTCTAAATCCCACCAATTATTAGACTATGAAGTAGGATGTTTCATTGTCTTGCTGACAACGTCTCCACTCATTCTCTCCCTTGCGCTCTCCGTCATATATTCAACTTGTCCTGACCATCTTACAGTGGATGGGAAGCACGCCACCGAGGATGAGTTTGTGGCTAACTTTAGCATGGCTCAAAAGCAGCTACAGAAATCCGTCCCCGCAGCTCTCGATTTTATTTTGGGCAAACGACTGGCGGACTTATGAGTAAGAGCATGCCTATGGGCTCTCGAAACATATTGGTTACACTGATTGATGGCATGCGCTCGCAACAACAAAGAAAGCAAATATGTCAATCAGCAATAGAAGAGATACGCCATGCAAGTGTGCAACCAATGTCGCCTTCTCAATTTCATGCAAGGTTTCTTATGTGTAGTTTTCCTCCTGCATCTCTCCAATATGCAAATGGCGCCTCTCTACTTTTTATCTTCGCAGTCTCTTTAGTCTCACCATCACTCGGTTAGGTACATTTTTGTGTCTACTTTCTTGTCGGCATGCTGCCGCGTACTTAAAGGCGTGGTACTCGATATCATGGACCGAAGCAGGGACATTTATAATTCAAGCAGCATGGCAAAAATAGACCCAAAAAAACGCAATCCATACACACACACTTTTTTTTAAAGTTTATTTTAACGCAGTGGTCGCAAGAAAGATGAACGAACAATATTGCTGTTGCTGCTTGCACTGCCCCTGTCATCACTCTTCTTGCCGTGGCTGGATGATACCTTTTTGTTGATATCCTCCTTGCCCTTGGTGGCAGCCGTCTTCTTCTTTCGCGCCGAAGTCGCCGAAATGGTGGTGCTATTGTTGCCGTTTCCCATAGGTTGGTCTTGAAATGACTGCTGCGCGTCGGAGGCGATGTCAAAAGTGGGCTGGGCAAAGGTTGGCGTGAGGCCAGGCAGGGCTGTTATGTCGCGAAGGGGTGGACGCTGCTCCTTCTGCTCCGGCTGCCCGCGCTTGCGTTTCGCCGCCCCGGGGGAAAGTCTGTTGATGTCAGCATTGACTTTATTGCTATCACTATTGTTGTTGCTACCGCCCAAGCCGCGGCTTTTGTGTTCGCAGGGGGCATAGTTCTCCTTGTCGGCGGCGCTGCTCATTTTCATGGTGATTCGATGTCAAGGAGAGCTGGACGAAAGGCTGCGGAGGTGGCTGCGGCGGCGGTGGCGAAGGCCTGCTATTATGTGGAGACGGTGACAGGAAGTGCTGGAGTGAGTGGTCGAGTGGTATTACAAATGCTTTGTTCATTTAATGTGGTTCGCGGGAGGCGCTGAGGCAGTTTACGCGCCTCCTGTAAATGCCGGCCACAACTGCTTCGACGACAAAGCAGAGCAGCAGCGTCCACAATCAGAGAGACGCAAGGCGTGTATGAAATGTATATCGAGGTTTATCTACAAGCCGACGGGGTTATTATTTGTATGTGTACCGCCACAAGCAGAGGGGGTTGCGTCCATCTCGCGCCAGTCTCGTGGGAGAAATAGGAATCCTAACTCAATGCTCTTTCCCCTCCGCGCGGGTTCGTAGTCTGTATGGAGCGACAACGCATTTGCGCAAATTAATGTGCCTGGCAAACGCAGCCTAAAAGTAGTGCAACCACATAACCGTGGCAGCGGCGATGCCTGATTCAAGAAAACTGAAGCAAGCCTGCTAGACGACGAAGCAGCAGGATTTGGCGACATCGTTCGAGGCATGGTTCTCATTTGAAGCAACGCGCCGGCGGGAGAATTGAGGGGGGAGGCCGGTCGCGATGGGGAGGCGGAAATTTTTCACCATGAATGATGGCCCAAGCTTTCTCCCCCCACCCTAACCATAATAGCACAGTCTCCCCCACCTGACTAACAAATGGTTTTTGATGACCCATCTAGATACTGCGATAATGAAAGAGGCTTAACCACGGTCAATATCGAACTCACAAAAGAATCTATCTATCAATCGATTCTTCGGGGAAGCTGTGTCTTCTAATTGTTCTAATTTCCAATTCATGAGAAAGGTGCCTAGACTGATAGGCCTGGGGCATGCTTTGGACAACCCGGTCTTTGTGATAGGAGCAAAATTTGTTGGAAGAGAATAATGTCTATTTTTTTAACTCTCATACGGTCGTGTAGGGTCCTACAGACCCGATGCGGTAATCGTCCAGCCTATTTTCATAACAACGATACCACCGACATGGCCCTTTGCGGTGACTTTCACAAGAATATTACACATGAGGGCCACAATCGCCTGTAAGCGCAAGAAATCAAATTTTTGTTGCACAAAAACGGCCTGACAGTGTGGGGGTGTAAATTTGTGTATTGTATGCCTGTGTAGGTGGTCGCTACTCGAGTCGTGTATACATGAGATCGTCTTGTGAAATTTGCCACGCGGAAAATTCGCATCGCTGGGAGAAAAGTTTTAGGGAGGTGTGGGCAATATCATGTGTAAATGAATGAGAAGCCTCTCATGGAAGTGTGATGCTCCGCACGATGCAGTGTCGGTCTTGTTCGGCACGAGCCATAAGAAGCCCTGCACTCAAAAGGAACCAGTTATGTATGGCATGGAGTTGTTCTCTCTTCTTTTCATGTTACCATCCTGAGTCCAAATGCTGTCGTGTCTGGTGTCTGGGAAGCTGGCTCCCGTCCCACACCTCTTTAAATTTAATATCAGCACTGTGCCTTGGCAGCGCAAAAGAGGGTATTCCCTCGCTCTACCGAATCTCCCTCATGCTTACTCGAATGTCCTAAGATTCCCCCCGCGACACGTACGTTGCCTCTCTCGTGTCAACCTTGATCTTCTCTCCGACCTCGATGAACATGGGCACTGTCACAGTGGCGCCAGAATTGAGCTTGGCTGGCTTGGAGCCGCCCTGTGCGGTGTTTCCCTTGAAGTTGGGGTCGGTCTCCACTACCTCGTAGATGTAGTTGGGCGGCAGCTCTACATCAATGGCCCGCTCATTCCACTTGGTTATCTGTCATGAGAGTGTAAGTTTTGGTAGTGGGTGAAATTGAAGGGAGGAAAAGGTGAGCTATTGCGGGGCAACATGGTTAGAGAGAGCACGGTCAAATGGGCAAATTTGATCGCATGACACTAAGCAATGAACCAGCAAGTTCCCGTTTCTGTTGAGAGAGGGTAAGAGCTCGTCGTCATCACTCGTTCCCTCGTACCTGCACGACCATGCCTTCCAGGAGGAAGGACCCTTGGTTATTGGATGAAAAGGCAGTCTTGGGTACGCTCTCCGTCTCGTAAGTCTCCAAGTTCATGAACTGGTAAGCCTCGCCGTCGTCGTAGGAGAACTGCATGTCCATCTTGATAACTGACGCCTCTTCCACTGACTCGCCCGCCCGAAAGGTCTTTTCCATGGTCGTGCCCGAAATGAGGTTTTTGAGCTTAGAGCGCACAAAGGCCGCACCCTTTCCTGGTTTGACATGCAGAAATTCCACCACCTAAGGTTGATATCCAGAAGAGAGGGAAGGGAGAAAATGTCGGTACGGTAAGGAGGCCGGTGGAGAATAAGCGTTAGTGGTATGAGGCACCTATTCTCAATTTCCTCTCCAGAAGCAAATGATTCGTGTACTTTTCTTGGCTGTCTCAGATTTGAATACAGATCTCGGGGTGCCCCTACTCCTTCAGTACGGGTTAGTTGTTTGGGAGGGGACAGACAACTCGTACACTGCATGCTACAAGACCCCAGACATCGTAAAGGTTGAACATTGTCTGACATCTTGACATGTTACATGCATCAACTACCATGACTACCATGCTTATCCCGACGTCAACCCCAAAGCACCAAGCAGCAACGTACCCGCATGGGCGTGCCGTCGAGCTCGATGTTCAACCCATTCTTAAGGTCATTGCTTGTCAGGGCCACAATGATTTGCCGCTGGGCATTATTCCGTCGCTGTACCACCCGTACCAAGGGTAAGGCAGGCTTTTGTGGTGAAAAGGGAGGAAGAATTATGGAGGATTGACTCAGGACGTGAGAGTGACAGGAATCAGGCGGCTGCTCAGCGTGCGCTTTCCCACTCTCTCCCTCCAGTCACTGTACCAGGGGCGAAAAGAAGGCGCTGGCTACCGAAAAAGAGGCGACAGCCACGGCTGTATAAGTGGGAACGGATGGTCATGGGCGCCGGAAGGGTTTGCGTGAGCGTGCTGATCCCCCGTTTTGTGCAGCCCTCCCACATCATTCAACTCACCAAGTGCGGGTATCTTCATCGCGAATGGACGGTCGGCAACGCGCAAGGACTAAAGCAGGCCCTGTGTGTAATGGGGACAAGAAACGGGTGTCATCCGCAAGGACGTGAAATCGGTTGAGTGCATGCCATTCGTAAGCAAATGGTGCTTTTGAGGCATTACGAGGGAGTTCTAGTTCTCACCGATTCAACAACAAATGCTTTGCTTGAGTTGAAGCGACTTGTTGCCGGAAATCTATTTTTCGGACGCATGCGTCTTGTGTCGTGTGGTTGCACGTCATGGTGTACGGTGATGGTCATTTTGTGAAGAAATGCGGGCAGAATTGCAGCTTGCCCGTGGTGCTTGCCGTTCCCATTTTCCCCTGTCGACTTTCCCTCGGCTGCTATGTCACCCTCACTTGCTCCTCCTGTCCCCTCCCTTCTCCTTCCCCCTTACCCATAGCCATATGCACTGCCTTCTCCTGACAGCGGCGCTGACGGTGCTTATCCAGGGCGCCGAGGGTATTGGTAGCAGCAGAAGGACAGCGACAGGCTTCATTGGCGGTGGCTACCAGGTTGCTCCTGGTTGGCCGGCTATCCCGTCTTACCAAAGATGCAGGAGGGGGGCCAGCCGGATGGAGGTCTTTGAAGGAAATCCCTTCGGCAAGGCGGTGTGGAACCTGGTTTGGAAGCTGCCAGTCATGAAAAGAGGCAAACCGGGTACACCCATTGAATTTGGGGATGTGGCGCATGTGCTGCGTAAAAACATTGAGCAGATATACGGCAACGAGCCCAGTGTGGATGGGGCCCCGCTGGCCGAGGGGGAGGTCTCCTCCATGACGGACGGGACGGCCTTTCTGGGCCTGTACCAATACTTTCGCAAGTATGGTCCCGTGTATAAGCTATGTTTTGGCCCGAAATCCTTCATTGTGCTTTCGGACCCCACCATTATCAAGCACGTGCTCAAGACGAACAACGCCGCCTACGACAAGGGCTTGCTGGCCGAGATCTTGGAGCCTATCATGGGCAAGGGATTGATCCCGGCCGACAACGAGACCTGGAAGGTCCGGCGCCGCGCGATCGTGCCTGCCTTTCATCAGCAGTGGTTGGAGCACATGATTAGCCTGTTCGGGGGCTGCAGCGACGTGCTTATGCAGAAGCTGGACGGCCTTGCCGCCACCAAGACAGACGTGGACATGGAGAACCTCTTTTGCTCCGTATCGCTGGACATTATCGGCAAAGCTGTATTCAACTACCCGTTCGACTCGGTCACTAAGGAGTCTCCCGTCATCCAGGCTGTCTATAGTGTCCTCAAGGAAGCCGAGCATCGCTCTGTCACTCCCCTGCCTTATTGGAACCTACCCCTTGCCAACTTGGTGGTGCCTCGCCTCCGCAAGTTCAAGGCCGACCTGAAGGTCATCAATGACGTCCTGGACGAGCTGATCGAGAAGGCACGTAATTCGCAAGAAGTAACAGACCTCGAGGACTTGGAAAAACGCAATTACAACAAGGTCGGCGATGCCTCGCTGCTCCGGTTCCTGGTGGACCTGCGGGGGGAGGACACGAGCAACAAGCAATTGAGAGACGATCTCATGACGATGCTCATTGCTGGCCACGAGACAACGGCTGCTGTCCTAACCTGGGCCCTGTTTGAAATTTCGCAGAAGCCTGACGTACGGGCCAAGCTGCAGGCTGAGGTGGACCGAGTGCTAGGGGACCGCATGCCTACCTTGGAGGATATCAAGGCCATGCAACTGGTGCGCTTCAGTGTGGCCGAGTCGCTGCGCATGTACCCGGAACCACCTCTCCTCATCCGTCGGGCCCTAGAGGACCACACCTTGCCCAAGGGCACGGCGGGCTTCGAACCCCGCATCATCCGCGGCTGCGACATATTCATCTCAATCTACAACCTGCACCGCGACCCGGATTTGTGGCCTAAACCTGACAACTTTGACCCGGAGCGATACCTTCGCCCTCACAGCAACAAGGCCAAGTACCCAGACTGGGCGGGGTTTGACCCCGCACAAGTCACTGGCCTGTACCCCAACGAAGTGGCTGCGGATTTCGCCATGCTACCCTTTGGTGGGGGTGCACGCAAGTGCGTGGGCGATCAATTTGCGACACTTGAGGCAACCGTCACGCTGGCCATGCTCTTGCGTCGCTTCGATTTTGACTTTGTAGGGAGGCCCGAGGACGTGGGCATGTTCACAGGTGCCACAATTCACACCCGAAATGGCTTGAAAATGACACCCCGTCGGCGTGTGCCAGCCCCACCTGCGGCTACACCACCTCCCGCAACGACCGTCATCGACCGCGAGCTGCAACCACAGGGGGCATAATGAGGCATTGGACATTCGAGAACAGGAAAGATGTGATGCCGAAGAGGAGCGGGGCTGTTGTATAGATTTTAAAGGAAAGCTTTCTCCCACTCAAGATAGGCGTTGGGGAAAAAGAATTTAGGAGGTGGAAGATACTGAGCCCTGTTGCTGAGAGGACCCTTAACCTTCTCAAAGGGGACATGGCACCAAGAGAAAAAGAAAACAGGATGCAGATTGATACTTCCTTTGTCTACACAGCCTCTGGATTTTTTCTTTACGTGAGGCAGATACAAATGCAGGATTAGCTGTGTGCGTGTGCCATTTTCTAGTTGATGTAAAGCGAACTATATAAATTGAACGCTTGAGCTTCCATTTGCGGCAAGTCATCTCATCACATGTCCTTCCTGCTGGCTTTCAAGAGAGGGGGGCTGATGCCGCCCCTTCCACAGATTCTTGCAGCAAAAAGGCAATGGGTAGGGCGAACTCGCGGCACCATAACACAAGGTTCCACCAGATCGTACTGGATGCCGTGTGCGCCCTCCGAAATTGAGGCGACGTGAGGGACTCGATGCCATCGTTCAGTAGGATGGTTTGCACCTCCTTGCGCAAAACCCACGGGGAAAGGTATTCGCACCACAGAGGGGTTCCTTGTCCGGTAGAGCCCACCCAGCCTGGCGCTGTGCAGTGTACCGAAAAATGCGCGACAAACCTGCGTAGGGGAGGAGGGGCTGGGGTGTGGGACAGCACCGAAGACCGGCGGTCTCGGTCAACGTTAAAGTTCAGGAGATGATTCATGCCTTGCTGCTGCTGCTGTTGTTGGAGAAGCTGCTGTTGCTTTTTGAGCTTGGTCTCGCGCGCCACGAGGCACAAAGGGCATGAAGTGGTGTAGTTGTTGGGATCAGGAAACCAGCCACACTGGATCTGCGCGGCGGAAAGCCGGGAATTGCATTCGGGGCAGGTCTCCGCATTCACATCGAGCACCAGATTGGGAAAGAGCATCTCCAGCAGGCTTTCGCCATAAAGAACTTGGTAGTTTATCAAGGGAGTGTTGAAGGCTGCCATGTCTGACACGTTCGAGGATGAGGAGTCACGCAAGGCCGCCGTTTCGGCAAACTCGGACCCTTCCCTGGAATCTGCTCTACGCGTGAGACTCTGGGCGCACCCCATCGCCTCCGTGTCTCGCCTTGCCGACTCATCAAGCACCAGGTCAAAAGGCAAGACTCCGGAGTTAGTGAGACCGCTCATTCCCGACGTGTTTCGCCTGTCCAAGCTGCCGTGCCGACTCATGTTGGGGCTGCTTATGTCACTGCCCCTGCTTACGCCCTTACAGACCGTAGGGTGATGGTTACCGCCAGCCGAGAGACTCCAAAAGCTCGAGGACCCGGGTGTACCCATTTTTCGAAAGGCGGAAAATGCATCCTTGAAAACTTTGGGAGTGCCACCACTCATCTTGACGCCCAACTTCTGGCTGCGCTGTACAGAATGAGGACCGCCACCGCCGGCACCTCCAGGCCCCGAGCCGCCCCGTCTGATCTTGTTCCAGTCCAACAGCGAAAATGCCTGCGACGCTTGCGAGGATGCCGCTCCGGAGAGGAGGGTCGAGAGCACCGAGGCATCCACGGCAAAGCCAGCCTCGTTCATCTCGGTCAGCGCCTGGAGAGCCATGTCAACTGAGCCGAGGCGGCTGGAGGCATCAATCAGGCAGCGGTAAATCCACTCATCTGCCGCTATGGACTGAGCGTGCATCCGTTGGAGCACCTCGAACGCCAGCGTCAGCTTACTTGTGGCGGCGAGAATTCTTTCCTCCTTCATATCCTCGCTCAACCGCCGCATATGAGGGCGCAGTCCAAAGGAAGAGACCGACGAGGACTGACGCAGTGTGCTTCGCGTAGCAGCGCTCCCTTCCACACTGCCTTGGTTGCCCTGCTCCTGCATCGTATCTTCATCCTCTTCCGCTTCTGCTCTCTCCTTCATGTCCTCTTCTCCATCTACTCCACCCACGCGTCCAGTCGACAGCTCGCTTACGCCGCTTGTAAGGTCGTCAAGACGAGACAGGGGTGGTAAACTTGCAGGAGTATGAAGCATCTCTGGCATGGCCCCCACCGGATTCCTTCGCGTCTTGCTGACTGCCGTGCCAAGGTCGGGCTGCTGTTGTGAATCTCGTCCAATGGATAAGGAGAAAGACATGAGGAAAGTTGAGAAGACCAACGTGGCCGGATCCCCAGGAATTTGGTCACTTTTGAATCTCAATATGTGGTTGCGCTTCTTGATGCCCCGCCGCCGCCGTCCACGTCGTCGACCCAAGGTAACTCCGTCGTCTTCCACGGTTCCAGCGGCCAGATCGTTCACAGGTCGAGGCGGGACGAACCACTTTTCTTGAAGGACAGGAAATCCGCTGTAGACGAAAATCTCGGAGGGCAGGTTAGAAACGTCGGGCTGCAGTGCCACCCGCGTTATGACTTCTTGCTGCTGTCGAAGATGGTCAGGCCGCTGGAAGGACGGATGGCGCATCCTCCCTCCAATGGTGCCCATATAAAAGCGAGGTTTGCTTTTCTGCCGGGCCTCGACCAGGTCGTCAAAATACGCCACTTCCCCACTATCCTCCGGGTCAGGCTGAAGCCGCGCGTCTAAGAAGCTTTGCAGTGCCTGAGTACGACAAAACTCTTCAAGAAAGAGGGCCCAGTCAGACGGATGCGAAGCGATAAACTCGGTCTGCTTGAAACCCAACTTCAGCGTGGGGTTTCCATTGGTAGGAAACGTCAGATACTTGCGGTAGTCCTTTAGCAGCGCCAGGAAAAACCCCAAGAAGGCATCCCTCACAGCGTCCCAAGCCTCCTCATTCATGGTCCCCGCCTCTCCAGGCTCTCCCTGATGCAAAGAGCGCCCAGCCTGCGAGAAGGGGTCGTCCAAAGCAGGAAGGGCACGGGGCAGCGGCGCAGGTGGGGTAGACGGAGGTGAAGAGGCAACGGCCAGTGTGGTGGGCACATTAGCAGAACCCGGGTTCACCGAGGGGGGTAAGCCTTGAGAGGGATGCGAAAAGCTCGGTGGGCTGGTGGGGAGAAGAGTCGCGGCAGCCATGGCAGATGTTGATGCTGCCAATGAATTGGTGGAGACCGGGGGATGAGGAGGAAGAGGAGGAAGAGTAGCCGCCGAGGCATCGAGCCCCTGTTGTTGCTGATGATGCTGTTGTTGCATTTGATGGCGTTGCTCGGCCCGCTCAAAGAGGTTGGCGTGGTCCTGGATGGCCCGCAAAAGCTTAGTCTTGCGCCGTTCGGGCAAGGGGGGGAGAGGAACGCCAGGAGCGAGCCGCACCTGGTTGCGGTCAAGGTCCATAACTGTTACTGTGTCTGGCAACTGGTGGGCCACCAAGTCGAACGACTCCGTGTGGCAACCCAGGAGAAAGGGAACAGGGCTGTTGGCGCACAGGTAGAGGCATTGTCGAGGCAGGATGGGGATGAACACATGAGAGTAGGCCAGGGGCCACATGCACGCCGTCAACAACTCGGCCACGGCGGTAAGGAGGGAGAACTGGGTGCTGTGCAGGAGGACTTGCTGCTCGAGGAGGACGGCATTAAAGGCCGTCAGCAGGTTTTCTGGACTTAGCCACTCGAAAACTGCTTCCAGGGGGAGGCCACCCCACCACGCGAGGGGCTGATAAGGAGGAGGACAAGGATAGTGGATGATCTGATCTAACATGCTGTATTGGATGGCGACCCGTCCTGGCACAGGGCACGGAACTTCCAAAAGGAAATTGCATATGTATCGTTCCAGCGGCACAGGGGTGGGAGAACAGGAGAGGCGATACAGCTGTAGGAGATATGCGCGAGAAGCGTCCACAAAGGGGTACTTGGAAAGCAGGCATAAGCACTTGGGCGCGAAAATTCGCTCCAAGTCAGAGGGGGAAGAAGGAGAGGGAGGGGAGAGGGAGGATGGGTGGGTGGAAGAAGAGAGCCTTAGAGACGAGTGAGAAGCCGCTTCTTCTTCATCGGCTTGGCCGACTTGGCCGATGGTCTCTTCCTTCTCCTCCTCGGCAAAAAAGGCCCCCCTCCGACCGTCTTCCCGTTTTAAAGGTGGTGTTTTGCCCTCTCTTCTCCTTTGTTCTTCCTCCTGCCGCAGATCCCATTCCTGGATCTGACGTGTAAGTCTAGCTTCTACTTCTTCCGGCAAGACCTCGTAGATGACGAGCGTGTGTCCATAGCTTCGGGCTCCCTCACCGTTTGTCAAGACGAAGGAGAAGAAGCGGGGCATCTGCATGCCCTTTGCCAGCCGCAAGCCCGTGGGAAAGCAAAAGTCAGCCACGCCATTTTCCACCCGCGTCTCTTGATTGTCTTCGCATGGAAATCGGTCGATCAGCAAGGGTCTGCTCATGGTGTGCGTGTATGTGCGTGAGATTAGTTTCGTGTTTGCTATTGTTGAGCGGAAACATGCATGCAATACGCACTGGTAGCGAAGCTTGAGTGGGTGACCGTCGACCCGGTCTTCATCGGCTTGCGCGTCTGCGGACAAGGGCACCAACGAGTCAGCATCGATGCCCACGACAAAAAAATAGTCGTTGACACGTGATGCCTCCTCCAGCACCGACATGGCGCTTGTGCGATTACCTCTCGTGTTGTATTGTGCCTGGGGGAAAGAAGAAGAAAGGGAAATGGGATTGAGGAGGAGCCGCACCCATTTTTCTTTACCTCTTTCTTTCGCTTCCCAGTATGCAATCCGCGAGCAAGAACTGGGTCGTGAAAAGTGGACAAGGCGCTCTACACTGTACCCTTTATCATGAAGCGAAAGCTAATTCTCCCAGTGAGGGGACTCTGTCATCTAGAATTGCGAAGCCCTCCCGCCAGCCCCAAAGCCCCGGGCATCTAGTCGTGGATATGTTATCTTTTCCTGTGCTTGATGGTGGAAATGAGAGTGCACGGTTGTGGGCGCATTTTGTCTTGCATTTGAGTACATTGCCGAAGCCCGGGTCGTAATTCATCCACCGTTGGCTTACTATCGGCTTGAAAGGGCGATTTGAGAGACGATGATGATCAAACTAGATGTCCGCCTTCTGAATCCTTACTATGGTAAAGAAAGGGCTGCCAAGTCACCCTCACGTATGCTACGCTTTAATGTAGGTTCGTTCTGAAGTGTGTTTAGGAGAAGAGGAAAGAGACGTGCACGGACAGAGCCATGATCGTGATTCATGATAGAGTCGCGCTAATGATCCCCTACCAACACAGGAAGGACACATGTTGCGGCTTACTCGCGCTGTCCCCAAGAACCTGCTGGCATTGGCCAGCCGTAGTCAGAGCTCCTTGGCCTGCCTTGATGAGGAGTTCCCTGGATTGCCTGCTTTGAACCCTGCTGTCGGTACGCCGCGTTTGGTGGAGACAACTACGCTTCCTAGCGGGGTGAAGGTGGTTTCTACGGCATGCGGGAAGATGTCTTCTGTGGGATTGTCTGTGGCTGCGGGCAGTATGTACGAGGCTCTCCCAAGTGAGAACGGCGCTGCCTTGTTGCTTAAACATCTTGCCTTTAAAGGGACCGCGGCACGGTCCTCTTTGCGACTTATGCGCGACCTGGAGAGCGTGGGTTCGATCCCGTCAGCCAGTGTCGGAAGGGAGGCTGTGATGTATCGCGTCACTTCGCAGCCCGACTTCGCGGAGCAAGCTCTCCAGGCTGTTTTTGAGACCGCTTTGACGCCAAAGATAACGCCCTACCTCGTCTCGGACCTGCAAGTCGCCGCTGCCGCGGACATGGAAGCCTACGCTGCGGATGCACGTCTGCAGCTGAGCGAGGCCTTGTACGAGGCGGCCTACGGGGAGAACACGCCCTTAGGCCGGCCCCTATACTTCCGAGGCACGGATGTCACTTCGGGATCCCTCGCCGCCTATCGCGCCAAAACCTTTGGGTCCGGCTCGCTCACTGTGGTGGGGGTTGGGGTCGCGCATGCCCAGCTTTCGTCTTGGGCGGCGGGCCTGACGGAGGGATTAGCTAGGGGCAGCGCCAGGGCTGCGCCTATCTCGGCGTATGTTGGGGGTGAGGCGCGTCTCAAGGCTTCTTCGGATGCCACTTTTGTGGGCTTGGCACTGGCAGCACCAAGCAAGGCGGACGCGGGGGCGTTGGGCGTGTTGGCCGCAGCCTGGCAGGCGGCCTTGCCTGCGGGCGCGTCCGTCTTTACGCTACCTGGCCTGGTGGGCGTGACGGGCGTGGCTTCTCCCAGTGCGGCGGGGGCCTACGTGGATTCGTTACTTCAGGTGCTCAAGAGCACGGGGGAGGACTTTGCCTTGGCCAAAAAAGCAGCACAAGTAGGGGCCTTGATCAAGCTGGACTGGGCGCTTTTTGAAGGCCTGGCAGACGGGAGTGCCACAGTTGCTGTTGACGGGGTTTCCGAGGCGGAAGTCAAGGCTCTTCATGCCAAGATCTGGAAGGGTGGCCTCAGCATTGCCTCGCTCGGGGATGTGAGCAAGGTGCCCAAGCTCTCCAGCCTCAAGTAAATGATCGAACGTTGGGAAAGAGGAGAGAGTGAAAGTTTTTGGCTGCATGTAGGTGTTGGTGCTTTTGTATGGATTATTTTATACGGTTCATTTTATTGTCGTTTTTGAAAGGTCACGTGGAGCTCTCCAGCCTGCGGGCAGGGCCCCTGCTTTCAGTCTCTTTAATGGGTGCGGGCGGGCGGGTGGATTGATGGGCAGTTGAATGGGAGAGTGGGATTCTTGGCACCTCCCGCCCACTACAGCCGCTTCACTCCGTGAGGCGCACAAAAGATGGACAACAAGGATGAAGATTGCAAAAAGGTGGGGGGGAAGGAGGCAAAAAGAAAACATCAGTGGAAGAGCTGTCTTTTGTTGTATTCTCTTTCATTTTTCCTCATTTCCACTTATACTTGCCCGCACCAGCACAACTACTGTTATTCTGCGAAATTATGGGGGGGAGAAATTAAAAAAAAAAAAAAAGCATGAGGGCCATGCAACCTCCCCAACGAGAACGGCTCGGATCGTGCAGCGGGAGAGAGCGCCAGCCACTCGCTAAACTCCAACTGAATGCTGAACCATTGATGAAGTCTCCACCACGACGAGGGGATTGTTGGGCTTGATACCGATGCGGCCACAAGTCGTCTCCACCATGTTGCTCAAATGAGCGCGGCGGTGATTGTCGTTGGACAGGGCAGACGAAACTTGACTGTTTTGTTGAGTAGAGGCCACCTCATTCCTGCGCAAGGAATCCACCACACACGCACCGGCACAGAACGGGTAATGCTGTCACGCAAGGTTTCCATAGAAAAACATGATGTTGTGCCCAGGAGGCTACGATTGGAATGAGCATCCAATTGGAATTCAATCTAGGGGTGGGGATGCCTGGATGGCTGGCTGCGCATGAAGCGCGCCCTCTCATCTCAAGCCACGCGCTTGGCTTCGTTCGATCATTCACTCACACACCTCTGTCCTCCACCCACATATCGCCCTGACAGGAAACCCCCCCTTTCCTCTTTCACCCCAGCGTTTGCCGTCCGACCCCCTCAGCAGCAGCAGCAAGCAATCGCGCGAAAGATGGTGAACTTCACGGTCGACCAGCTCCGGGCCATGATGGACCTGAAGCACAACATCCGTAACATGTCCGTGATTGCACACGTCGACCACGGCAAATCCACCCTTACGGACTCTCTTGTGTCCAAGGCCGGTATTATTTCCGCGAAGAACGCCGGAGACGCGCGTTTTACGGACACACGCGCTGACGAGCAGGAGCGCTGCATCACCATCAAGTCCACCGGAATTTCCATGTTCTTCGAGTACGACATGGATGCCGGAGAGAAGCTAGCCCAGGCTGCTGCCGAGGAGCAGCTCACAGGCGAGAAGAAAGACAACGCCTCCGCTGAAAGCGCTTCCAACAAGGCCGATAACGATACTGCCATCGCCACGGCCGCCGCTTCAAACGTGGACATCAACGACAAGTGCTTCCTGATCAATCTTATTGACTCCCCCGGCCACGTCGACTTCTCTTCCGAGGTGACGGCTGCGCTCCGCGTGACGGACGGTGCCCTGGTGGTGGTGGACTGTATTGAGGGTGTGTGCGTGCAGACCGAGACCGTGCTGCGACAGGCCATCTCGGAGCGCGTTCGCCCCGTGCTGATGGTCAACAAGGTGGACCGCGCTCTGCTAGAGCTACAGCTGCCGCCTGAGGAGATGTACCAGTCTTTCTCCCGCGCCATCGAGTCTGTGAACGTGATCATTGCCACTTACAACGACGCGCTCATGGGCGATGTGCAGGTCTACCCCGACAAAGGCACAGTCGCATTCGGGTCCGGCCTTCACCAGTGGGGCTTTACACTCAAGAAGTTTGCTCGCACATACGCGGCCAAGTTCAACACGGATGAGGCGTCGTTTATGGGCAAGCTGTGGGGCGACTGGTACTACGATCAGGACGCCAAGAAGTGGAAGACACAGAGCGAGAACGGCACGCTCAAGCGAGCTTTCTGTCAGTTCATCATGGACCCCATCTGCAAGATCTTCGAGGCCGTGATGGAGGACAAGACTGCAAAAGTGGAGAAGATGCTCAAGGTCATCGGCGTGACGCTCAAGGGTGACGATAAGGAACTCAGGGGCAAGCCCTTGCTTAAGCGCATCATGCAGAAGTGGATCCCGGCCGCAGACGCCATTCTGGAAATGATTGTCATCCACCTGCCGTCGCCTGTGGCGGCGCAGAAGTACCGTGTAGACAATTTGTACGATGGTCCCCTGGACGATGAGACGGCTCAGGCCATCCGCACCTGCGACACTAGCCCGGGCGCGCCGTTATGCATGTACGTGTCCAAGATGGTGCCCACATCGGACAAAGGCCGCTTCTATGCCTTCGGTCGCGTCTTTGCCGGCCGCATCGCCACGGGCCAGAAGTGTCGTATCCTGGGCCCAAACTACGTGCCGGGCAAGAAGACCGACCTGTGGGTCAAAAATATCCAGCGCACCATTGTCATGATGGGGCGGTACGTGGAGCAGGTGCAGGACGTGCCGGCCGGCAACACGTGCGGGTTAGTGGGCGTGGACCAGTACCTGCTCAAGTCGGGCACCATCTGCACGTCAGAGTCGGCGCACTGCATCAAGACCATGAAATTTTCCGTCTCGCCCGTGGTGCGCGTGGCTGTCGAGCCCAAGAACTCGGCAGACCTGCCTAAGCTGGTGGAGGGCATGAAGCGCTTGGCCAAGTCGGACCCCATGGTGCTCTGCTACACCGAGGAGTCAGGAGAGCACATTATCGCTGGTGCGGGTGAGCTGCACTTGGAAATATGTCTCAAGGACCTGCAAGAGGACTACATGGGGACGGAGGTGAAGATCTCGGACCCCGTGGTATCGTACCGCGAGACCGTTACGGCCGTCTCCAAGCAGACGTGTCTGTCCAAGTCCCCCAACAAGCACAACCGCCTCTACGCCACGGCTGAGCCCCTTGCAGAGGGCCTGCCCGATGAGATCGAGGACGGCAAGGTCAATGCCCGTGACGACTTTAAGCTCCGTGCCCGCTATCTGGCGGACACACACGGCTGGGACGTGACGGAGGCGCGAAAGATCTGGGCCTTCGCGCCCGACGGCACGGGCCCCAACATTGTACTGGACGCCACCAAGGGCGTAAACTACCTGAACGAGATCAAAGAATCAGTCTGCAGCGGTTTTCAGCAGGCCTGCGGGCAGGGCCCCATGGCGGACGAGCAGTGCCGTGGCGTGTGCGTCAAAGTTCTGGACGTAGTACTGCACGCCGACGCCATCCACCGTGGCATGGGTCAGATTCAGCCCACGGCCCGCCGCGTGGTACACGCCTGCATCCTCACGGCCTCCCCCGGCCTTCTGGAGCCCGTTTACCTGTGCGAGATCTCTTGCCCCCAGGATGCCATGGGCGGCTGTTATGGTGTGCTCACGCGGCGCCGCGGCCATGTCTTCTCCGAGGAGCAGCGACCTGGCACGCCCATGATGACGCTTAAGGCATACCTGCCTGTTATGGAGTCGTTCGGCTTCACGGCTGACCTCCGTGCCGGCACTGGCGGCAAGGCATTCCCTCAGTGCGTGTTCGACCACTGGCAGATGATGAACGGGGACTGCCTGGAGCCCGGCAGCAAGGCAAATGAAGTCGTCCTTGGAGTGCGCAAGCGCAAGGGTCTTGCCCCTGAGATCCCCCCCCTGGACCGTTTCCTCGACAAGCTCTAAGGCCTCCACCGCTTGCGTCTGCATCTACCGTTGCACTTACCCTAGCTTTTGTGTTGCTGCCGGCGCATACCTTGTTTTGGCCCGGCAAAGCGAGGCAGGAATCAGGCTCATTACACACAAACCTACCCACACCATCAAGCAACATCGTTATATCAGACGTCAGTTCTCATTTTATGTTTGGGGGAGTAAGTGGATTACTTAGAGCGGACGTGGACCGAAGACACGTCAATCTCGGTTAGGAATTATTATTAAAGCGAGTAGGAAACGAGGAAGAGAGTTGAAAGAAAGCTGGTAGGAAATGAGTTTAGCACACGGTGATTTACAGGTGGTAATGGTCCGAGAGGCAAAATGGGTAGCACGGGCGTATTTCCGCTGTCTGCGTCCCTGTCGCTGTCCAGCATTGGTACACGTCAGGAAACGAGGGTGGAGAGGGAATCCTTAAAATGGTGGGTTAACGGTTGGCCTAACGCAACAGCACGGAAGAAGAAAACTAGACATGGAAAAAGACAAGCTGCCGTTATAATTTCTTTTGTTGCGGGGGGTGAAAAGGAATGAAGGGGCATAGAGAGGGTTGGGGAGAAACGACGGTAACAATAAGTGAAGGCTGCAGTATGGTCAGACAAGAGGAGGCTAGGGTACGCAAAGACAATTATTGTGGAGAGACATCAATTCGGTCAAGAACCGCCTGTTGAGCGCTATTATGGTTGTCCAGAATAACTAGTACCACCTAGGTACGAGCTTATAAAACTTTAGTCGGAGGCGGTCGGTCGGGGCTTACTTAGTGCTTGAGATAAGATTTTCCACATCAATTGGAAAGCATGTAGAGTACGTTTAATCCTAAATCAGTCTCACTGGAAATGAAAAAACATATTGTGCAGTGCATAGTATCCTTAGGAAAGATTATGAACTACTGAACTCTCACCGTTCGCGTAACTGTCTACTACGATCAGCAGGGCCTGTGATGCCTTGTCACGACATTGATCAGTGTCGGCCTGCTGTCGGCTGTCGCATCGCATCATCGCTCAGCACGCACCTTATACACAATGGTGTTACATTACCAAGGACACAGGACTGTTGCGTTTCATCGCACTCTCTCTTGCTCCTCGCCTGGACAGAGCCTTCTGCGCCCCAAGGAAGCAACCCCGACCATCATACAATCATGGACCGTCAAAAGTTTGAGACAATGTTCCCCTCCCTTGTGGCGCACTACCCCACAGTACGGAGCAAGAGTTATTATAAGGTCCCGGGACGACGCTCGGGTCCGGGTACAGCACCCATACTTTTAGAGGGCGGGGCAGATTTGACAGCAAGCATTGGTTCGAAAGAGGATTTTTGGGTCGCTCTGGATGTGCTGCTGGATAAAAGCCTTGGGCCCGGCGATGCTTTACCTGTCCGGCAGGCATTCGTTGATGTGTACAAAAAGCATTTAAGCAGGTTGAACATAGAGCAAATAGAAGAGTTGGCAAACAGTGTGTAACACGATAAAGGAAAGATAGAAAATGTATCAAATGCACGTATCACACTTTTGATTATAATTTGAACGAATGAAAAATAGAATATAATACGCCAAGATCACTCCCTTTACCTCTTCCTCGGTGAATGGCCTACTCTCTACTGCATATCTCGCTGTGCTTACTTGTAGCCCCGCCGAAGTATGAATGCGTTGGTGTAACGAGACAACTTTGGAAGAAATACCAAGCCCCCTTCTCAAGAGGTGTTGTCACACGTCCAACTTTTCTCTAGCTGCGGCTGTTGCTGCTGATGCTCCCGGAGGTGCTGTTGAGAAGATAGAAGCGAATCATGGCGGCGGTGGAGCTGTTAAAGCCAGATATGGTGGCTTCCCCCTGGCGGCTTGCGGCAAGCTGGGTGCGCACCTGCTTGGCCAGGACCTTGCCCAGCTCCACACCCCACTGGTCGAAAGAGTTAATGCCCCAGATGGCGCCCTGTACGAAGACGCGGTGCTCGTACAGGGCCAGCAGCTGCCCCGTGGTGAAGGGGTCCAGCTGGCCAAAGAGCAGGGAGAAAGAGGGTCGGTTGCCGGGGAACTCTTTGTGCGGGCGCAGATCCTCCGCCACGTTCTCTACCTGCAGCTGATCTCGTGTCTTGCCCAGGGCCAAGGCATCGGGCTGCGCGAAAAAGTTGGACATGAGCTCGTCCTGGCCACTTACCATCTCATCGGGCAGCTCGATGGGCTGCTGGCTACGGGCGAAGCCGATGAACTCCGTGGGAATCGTCCGGCCCTGGTGAATGAGCTGGTAGAAGGAGTGCTGTCCATTGGTGCCTGGCTCCCCGAAATTCACCTCACCCGCCTGGAAGGGCAGCTCACGGCCGTCGATGCCCACGCGCTTGCCGTTGCTCTCCATATCAAGCTGCTGCACGTGCGCGGGAAAGCGGAGGAGGGCCTGCGCATAGGGCAGGATGGCGCGGCTCTCGTGGCCCAGGAAGGTGGAGTTCCAGACTCCCAGTAGGCCCATCAGCACGGGAATGTTCTCACGCAGGGGCGCTGTGGCGAAGTGCTCGTCGATGTTGCGTGCTCCCGCCAGAAATTGTTCAAGCACCTCGAAGCCGAAGACAAGGGCGAGAGGCAGCACGCCCACAGCAGAGCAGACCGAGTACCGGCCACCCACCCAGTCCCAGAATCCGAAGATATTGGCCGGATCCACACCGAAGTCCGTGACGAGCGGTACAGCGGACGAGGCGGCCACCATGTGCTGACGGATGACGTCCTCGGGCGCAGTGCCCTTAATCCCTTCCAAAAGCCATTTACGGAGGGTTCGCGCGTTTAGCATGGTCTCGGCTGTGGTAAAAGTCTTGGACACCACTACCACCAGCGTTTCCTCCGGGTCCAGCCCCTGCGTGGCTCGCGCCACATCAACAGGATCCACGTTGGCAAGGAAACGTAGCGTGCGCCCTTTCGCTACTTCAGCGGCTTGGGGCACTAGGGAGTAGGGAAAGAAGGAGAGAGTGTTGAGAGCCGGTAGTGTGGACATTCAGGATAGCCGGCAGGGGATAGGGAGATGGGCAAAAGTGAAGAGAAAAGAAATTTATTTCCCGAGACATTGCACCTGTGGTTGACATCAACCTCTCGCAAAGCAGGACTGCCTCAGACACGTACCGCACTTAATGGCCTCGTGGACAAACTCGGGTCCCAGGTAGCTGCCGCCAATGCCGATGGAGATGACGTTCTTGAGGGGCTTGCCCGTTGCGCCTACAAACTTGTTGGAAAGCACTCGAGCGGAGAAGTCCTTGATGTGGTCAAGCACCTCGTACACCAACGGGACCTGGTTCACGCCGTCCACCATGATCTCCGCAGAGCGCGCAGCGCGCAAGGCAACGTGCAGCACGGCACGGCCTTCGGTGGTGTTGATTTTCTCACCGGCGTACATTGCCGCCTAAAAACGACAATCGGCAAAGACGAATGATACGAAGTGAAAATTAACAAATCAAAAGTGCTTGTTATACATCACAATCTCTTTACAAGACTTTTCTTCACACATTCAAGTCCGGTATATGTTCCCGTTCAGTGGCCTTGATTGAGGCCCTATCCCTTTCCCATTATACGAAATGGCAACGTACCCGCTTCTGCTCCAGCATTGCCGCGTCCGCCAGGTCCATCAGAAAGTCCATCGTCTATATTAGAAAGAAAGGGAAAGGCGTACATGCTATGGATCCAGGAGCGTCATCCAATGGTCGAACTCCCGCTTTATGTGACTATGCTTGCCAGCAAGTCATGAGGAATCTGCCCTTAGCCTATGATAAAGATGCTGTATGCTCGCATTCCTAGTCTTGCCTTACAAGTGCTCCTTTCCTATGACAGGTTGAACTCTCGTACTTCATTGTGAACTCTCTTCTCTTCCACATACCTCGATATTCACGTTCTGCCGGGAGTAATCGAACAGGATGCCGTTGGCGTTGACGGTGAGGGCTGAATTTCGTGCGGCGTCCGTAAGTAGGTCACGAAGGTGAACGCGCTTCATCCTATCGGCGTGTGTCGCCAGTGTCTTCCACGCGGTACTCGTCTCTATGCCCGGCATGTTTATGTTCAATTGGTGCGTCCTTGAATCTGTGACAGAAAGTGGATGGGTGGTAATGAAGATGATGGGGGGGGATGATGATGAGAGAGCTACGATGGCAGGTAAGACAAGGGCCTGTCTGCGGCAGTTGAGTAGGAGGTTCGGCAGCCATTTCCAGTACCTGCGCATGGATGGTGTGGGTCCTGCGACCTAGAAAGGTGGTAGTTAACTCATTTCTTATTGGCTCATCGGGCAAACATGATTCAGCCTACGACCTGGCTGCATTTTTTTTTTAATTTCATTGTGGCCGACGGGCACAGATTCCATGTCTAAATGGCCGGGTGCGCAGCGAATAAGTTGGGCAAAGCGCCATAAATGAAATGACAATAGAGCCCGAGCCAAAGGCAAAAAAGTAAAATAGAAGATGAGGCACGAACTTCGAAAAGGCAAGACGGGGAGGGAGGAGGTTAAAATTCCGTTGCCCCTAAGCATTTGGTTTATTGTTAGACCGATTGGTCGCTCGCCAGTGCAAGCTTTTGCGAACGCGAAAATAAAACAATCGCGCGAGAATGAAAGGCAAGCACACTTCCTCATGTGTGAGTGTCATTCCCAATCTTCTGAATATAATTACTGAACGGGCGAGCGGTGCAGAACCATCTCTTGAAACAACGCTTGCTCGTATAAGAATGTGGTGATGAAGCGAGGAAAGCTGGGCGCCGAGACAAGCACCTGGAAAATTCGAAGGGCCGCCATCACGCGGTCGTTCACAAGCGCTGCAGGCACATCGGCCGCTCGTCCCTCCTCCCCTAATTCCCGAGCAGTTTGCTCAGCACAGTCCATGACCAACCCCATTGTCACTGTCACACCGTCTTCTGTGCGCAGGCTATGGCGCATCCACTGCCAAATCTGAGACCGAGAAATTTCTGCTGTGGCAGAATCCTCGGCGGCGTTTCTGTACACAAACGAGCCCCGGCCGCGAAGCCAAGACTCAATAAAGCGCAGTCCAATAGCCACATTGAAGCGCACGCCTTCTTGAGTGATACCTCCCGGCGGCACTTCCAGAAGATCAGCAGGACGGATAGGCACGAGGTCAAGTGGCCGGTCCCGCTGGTTGACGCGCCCAGGCCCGAGCACGTCGTCGAACACCTCCGCCACCACGGACCGCAACCTGAGGTCGTAGACAAGAGCCCCGTCAGCGCCTCCCTCCTCGGCTTCCAAGCGCTTGATATCCCGCACCATCTTAAGCTTGGCCTCCCGTGTGTGGGAGTCCCATGTTGGGTCTAAGACCAGGCCAGCCATGCCCGTGGTGGCCGGCGCGCCGCGCCTGTGGCAGGTGTCGACGAGGAGGCGCATGTAGGAGCGCATGAAGCCACAGTTCATGTTAACGTATTTGGTGCGGTCGGGAAACACCATGTCACTACGCTGGGCAAAGCGAGCAATGAAGGAAGCCGAGTAATCCCAGATTCCGCAGTTAAGGCCCGCAGAATGGCCTCGCAGCTCGTACAGGATCTCGTCCATCTGGAAGGAGGCCGTAATGTTCTCGATCAACACGCAAGCCTTTATCCCATTCTGAGCCCGAAGGGAAGGGTACGAATTAACAGAAGGGTATAGATAGTCAGGCAAAAGGCCAGGAAGGACGAGAAACTAGGGCAGGATATGTCGCTCTCTGTCCAAATAGGACGTAGAGGACATAGAGAAGTCATTTACCATGAGATGAAAGGTGACATGCCTCCATCGACGCTGCCCACACACGTACCCTCCTCAAGCCCAGTCTTGTTTCCGTCCAAGTGAAGATTGAATTCCAAAGGCGGGCTTCAAGGTGGTTCTCCACTTTGGAGCAGTAGAAGAAAGGTCCCACGCCCCGCATCTCCAGCTCGCTGCCACAGTGGTATATGAGAAGCCTAAAAAGCAAAGGACGGAAGATGTGAGAGGATAAAAATGTAGATCTTGATTGAGCTAGTGGAACTGGCAAAAAATAAAACTCTTTCAACGGTCTGCAGGCCGGTTACCATTTTCCCTGGTCCTCCAGCCCCCACACGCCCCCTCAACCCATCACACGATTCCACTCATCACACGAATCCACCTACCCAAAATCCACCAAAGGCCCCGGCACGGCCCGTCCATTGACGTGTAGGTGCATCTCTGTCATGCACCAAGACCGAGGCCGCAGCATCATCACGCCTGATACGGCTCCAATGCCAATTGCTTGCGCCGTGGCAGAATCCGGGTAGGATAGAGCGCCACGGGAAGCCTGAGAGATGTTATGGATGCCCAGAAGGACGTTGCGCCAGGTCGGGCAAAATCCGTCATCAAAATCACATTGAATGCCTTGAGCACCGCTATTCAGGGCCGACACAAGGGCACGAGCATCGTCAGGTGAAACATCGCCCACATCCACGCGCCGGTCTAGCAGCACGGATGGGATGCGCTCCACCTCCCATGTGCCCTGCGGTTGGTTCGACGCGGGTTCGATGCGGGAAAGTGCGTCAGTGGAATTAGTGTGTTTCAATTGTCAATGATCAATATGGGCCGATCCATTCAAACGCGCGCCTTGTTCGAGCTAGAGGGCAATTAAACTGGCATGTCAATCTTACCTCGCGAATGTGGGCCGTCTCGGGCAGGAAGTCGAAGTTGTAGGTGCCAGCCTCCACTTGCGCCTGCACCTCTGCTCGCCGCTTGTGCAGCTGATGCATGTTGTGTGCATGAAGAATGGACGATGGGGGGGAATGAGGGAATCGTGAGCTGGCGAGCCTTTTGAACGATATTGTAGACGGACAGCGTCAAATCTCCTTGAAGAACCCCCCCAGTATAAGGAGTGCTTTATTGAGCTCAGTCCATCACGAGAGCTTGATAAACACCAAAAAGAAGCTTTCTTACTTAATTCGGCTTCAGCTTACCTCAAAGACGTCTCCTTGAAACTGATGGACGAGCTGGGCCAAGAAGGTCAAGGCACCATCGGTAAGCACCTCTTGAGCGATGCTAGGGTGAAGCCCGCCGCTGTCAGCGTCATACTCTACCTTCAAATTCATGTGGTCAAGCAGGATTGATTTCTGAATGAGACATGTAAGCAACCGATATCTGAGGAATGACAAGTAAGGTCGTTTCAGCTAAGCAAGCGGGGATGTCTCATTCAAAAAGGAATGAGAAAGGAGGGCGAAACAGGTAACCCTCATTCTCACAGCCTGTACGGACGGTAAGCACTGACTCATTGCAATATCCTTCAACCATCCAACCCCTTAGTTCGTTCTTGCTATAACTCGTATTGCTACAATGTCCGGTTGGTCAAGCTCACCGGAGTGTGTCACAATCAATTACTCACGAGGTGCGGCCCGGCCTTGAAGGAATGCAAACGGATCTTGCGCCCCTCATCCGGCTGGATGAATTGCTGTTGCTGCAGGTGCCGGGACAAAGCTTGAATTCGCCGCGCCATGGCGCCACAGGCGTGATGCGTGCGGACTGCGAGGCACGCAAGCCTGTTGTGTTGGGCGTGGGCGGGAGTGAGGAGGTTGGGTTCATCGGCTCGACTTTCAAAGTTTGCTATATATCTCGGGCGAGGGCACTGGCACTAAGGCGCACCAAGTGTCGTAGCAGCAAATTGACTGTGTACGTACGGGCCCGTCTCCGCCTGGCTGTGCAACGAGATTTCCAGGCAGAAATGCGCGCGTGGAGAATGATTACGGCCGATGCCGTCATGGATTGGGCATACGAACAAAGATGGGCATACGAGGGCACAACAACAACAATACACTTGAGTTTGTTTCAGTAAGTCCCTTACCATGTCACGACTAGAATGACGAAGGCCGATGCCGGATGGAGGTGGATTCGGCACATGAGGACTCATTGGTTGAGAATTGTTGTTGTTGTTGCAACAAAAACAACAACAATCCTCATGAACCGTTAATTTCTCACGAGCGGGTCGTACCACATACGTCCACAGGGCATTCATGTCCTGTGCTGGGAGCTGTGTGTATGCGCAATCTCCACACGAGAATCATGCAAAGCAATCAAGCTAAGCAACATGTCATTCAAAAAGGGAAACTTTGATTAACTAGGTGGTAGTCAGCAACATCCCCCTACATTCCCCCTTCTCAGAAGCCAAAAAAAAAGGGGCAAGCGAGAAACTGAAAGGCAAAGAGGATCTGTAAACGCCAAATCGTAACCAGATGCACCTTAACACAAACTGACTTCTTCCGCCTTGATGATGACATTCATAGATGCCGCAAACGCGGGAAGTCACCAGAGCCCCACTGAAGAATATTGAAATTGATTGTACAGAGCGTGAAACCTATATCTTGTCCCCCAGCCTCCACGCCCACGCACTGCCACCCACGACGCACACTCTCTCAGCTGAAGTATAGAAATCCTTCCATACACTTTCAAAAAATGATTTATGTTTCAACTCTGATTGTCTTCAGCCTCTCCTCTTTATCGTCTCTTGTCTTTTTGGTCTCCATGCAGCCCTTTCTTGCAGCTCTTGTTACTGCATTTCTGATATGACCACAACCCGTTCCTGTGGATTTGGTGCTCCTGAGTGTGTAGCTTCTGTGCAATTCTGCTCCAAGAAGGCAGCATGGGCCTTCCTTCAAAACGTTGCTCATGCAACCATCATACTTTTCATGAACTTCAGGGCCTCAACTGGGTTCTGGTTGACCTCCGCCTCCGGGATGTCCTCAAACACGTTTAGGATATTTCCCTTCGGGATCGATTAGAACCGTTGTACGTGCCACATTTCGGCCCTAAATGACAATGTAGGTCGGGAAAGAGAGTGCGAATAAATAAGTAGGAAAGAGACATTTGAGAGTGCGAGACACAAAGTTTTTTTTTTTAATTAAGCGGTGGCTTCGCTCCCAGGGCAAAAAAAGCGGACGTTGTTGCATATATGCCGGAACAAATAAGGGAAACACACAGGGTGAATCGTCGAGATCAATTAGACATGGATACAATATGCAAACTCAAAAAAAAGATACGGTACCTCATTCGTCGCTTTAGGTCAAAGGAGTCGTAGAGACTATTGGACAAATGGAACACACTCTAAACTAGCTTATTCTGATAGCAAACCGAGAAATCATACAGATATATGCAGAACAAATAGAGCGCACTCGTAAGTTGTGAAACGCTCGGGCAACTTCCTTCTTCGAGTCGGAGAGGAGCGTGAAGGGGAGCTTGGCCTTCTCCTTGAACTTCTTGTGCGACTCGACACTGTATGGGTACACGGATGGAGAGGGGGGATACAGTGCGCGAATTGAAGACTGCACCAAAAGTAATAGTCATTGTTGGCAAGGGAAATGTCATCGACTGGAAACGTCACAGCTCCGAGACGTATACCCCAAATGCGAATACCACACGTTATTGTCTTTTCCTCTTGTGTAATTAGATGCTTCTCCCTCGTACCTGTGTGGTCCAATGAAGAGAAGAGAGATGCCTCTTTTCTCCATCTCAGGAAATATCTTGGTGAAGGCCATGCATCCACTGATGACCACGGGGGTATCATCCTTGTTATAGAAGTAGATGGCGACATGCTTGCCCTTAAAGTCCTTCAACGCCACTGTCTCTCCCTCTTCATTCAACAAGGCAAATTCTGGTGCGGGTGAACCAACCTCTAGCCCCAGACGCCTCTTTGAAGTCTGGCTACGGCCACCTTTGCCCTCTTTCACCTTCTTTGTCACCTCCTTTCCCTCGGCTCTCGCCGTCGTTCCCTTCGTCGGTAAGCCCGCCGATGCCCCCTCCTCTAGCTCCTGCTGTTCCCCTTCCCCCACGGCCTTCTCCCCCTCTTCCTCCTTGCCCTCGAAATGACGGCCCCCTCTTCATGTCCTTGCTCGTTGGCCTGGCTGCCCTGGCTCCCCTTCCCTTCCGCACCTTTCGCTTTCTTCACAAGGGGACATTCCTCCCGCTTCTTTGCCTGCTGTTTCTATTGTTCCTTATTCTCCTTCAGATGTTTGCGGGTGGTCACCATTTTGATCTCGTGATCTCGTTGGTTTACGCGATATGTGGAAGCGGATGTCTGAGTAGCTGTGGCGGGGGATGCAAGATGTGTCGGGGGATGCAAGCGTGTTCCTTTGTAGAGGGGAAAAAAGCTGGCGCCCACTAAATCGCAAAACCGAACACTCGTAGGACCCCCCAGGCTCAACTGAAGGCCCCCAAAAAGAAGTTTCCTACAAATCGCGTGTATGAGCGAGCTACTGACAGCTGTGGCCTCATGTGTTCTAGCCGAGAAGTTTAAAGCAATTGTCCACTGGGTCAAGGTGTGCTCGGACAGCAAATTAGCCCTGTTACTTTAGAGGGTTTGGTCTCGAATGTGAGGACCGTGTCGAACCGATTGAACTCAAACGAAAAACGAAAAACGAAAAAAAGCAAAAGCGATATGTCTTGACAATCGCATCACACCCGGAGATGTCCCAGCCACCCTCGTGGTCCTGATATTTACAACCAACCAACCGCAGGGCCTGAAAAATGGACAGGTCAGTCCAAGACATCTGGATCCTGACAGTCGTATGCAGGCAACGTATGCATTACTCCCAGGCGTCTTGTCATTCAAGAACCTCCCCATCCAGACCACACCACACCACCGCCCCCCATCCAGCAACACTACTCATGTCCTCCGCTTGTCGCATCGTCTATCACTCGCCCTAGCACTCTGAACCACACAGATTCGAGCCGTCTACGCGCCTAGGTAGCCATGCTGGTGCCCTGCCTTTCACTGGACGGGGTGCTTGCCGATCCCGACCTGGCTAAGCGGTACGGCGTATTGGGTACCCTCCTGCTTCAGCCATCCCAATCATCCGCTCTCCCGGCCGTGTAAGTCAGCTAATCTTCCCCTCATGTATGCATCTTATTGCGACGGTCCGAATGTGTCTTCAATAGCGGACGCGGCTTCCTTTCCAAGTACACAAGTTGCGATCTCCCTTCCGCCCTCCCTTTCATGTCCCAACACAAACAAACCATCACCTCAACTGAGCCTCACACTCACACGAGTCATTTCTTTTTTCTTTTCTTTAACTTCACTCACGTACCAATCCATGCGTCGGCCAATCCTTTTTTTCTTTTACTCCATTCTCGGCCTCTGCTTTCCCCTTGCGCTAACCCTCCCGACAGAATCCCTGTGGCGTTGCTACACCATCACAGCCTTGCGCTAGGACCCCTGGCCCTCGCCCAAGTTGAAGAAGTGCGGCCATGGCTACATAGCGGTATCCGCAAGGCCTTCTTCACCATACCCAAGGATATGCCAGTGAACAGGGTCAGAGAAGAACTTGCCCCCCTCCCTCGCGATCGTGTGGGGGCCATCGTCGTCGTGGACGCCAAGGAGGGTGCCAGAGCATACTTGGCGGAGCGCGTGACACAGTTGTGCGCGGATGCGTCGACAATTATCTTGCAAATTGAAGAAGGTGTTGTAGATGGGGAGGAGTCACTTGTCGAAATGGTCAAGTCAGTGCGCCAGGCCACCAAGCCAAGTGCCTTGTTTTGGGGGATGATGGTTAAAGCACCTGCATCCATGACATGGTCGGCAACAAGCATCAGCGCTCTACACAAAATGGAAATACAGGCACTTATCCCCGCTACCACTGTGGCCGGAAACAAGATCAGCACCACGACTACAACCAATACGGGCCCCACCGATCTACTTAATCCGTTGCTTCCCTTGGGCCAGTCGTTGGTTGATGGCGTAGACGCCTTCTTGGCATGCCTACGCACCGATCGTTCCGATGGACTTTTTACTACAGTGGTGGTGGACGAAAGCAACATGGCACTGGGCTTGGTGTATTCGAGCGGGGAAAGCGTGCGGGCGTCGGTAGCGGAGCAGCGTGGCATTTACTACTCCCGGTCTCGGTCCAGCCTTTGGCGGAAAGGAGACTCGAGTGGAGCTGTGCAGGAGTTGGTCAGTCTGGATATGGACTGCGACTCTGACGCTTTGCGCTTTGTTGTGCGGCAACGTGGCGACCCCCCGGTGAGTGGCCAGGTGGTGTTAGGGGAGGGCATGGTTAGCTATGTATGATGTGGTGTGCGGCCGTTTGAGAAATAATCATTAGGGGGAAAGACAGCACACACCGGCTTGTATGATTTCAAAGAAATCAAGATCACCTTCGCTACAGGCACCATGTAATGTACGGTCAACTAATTCAATCTATACCTGGCGCTCTACCATCGCAACATAGGCCTTTTGTCACTTGAATCGACGCAATTGTTGGCAACGAGATCGAGGCCTTACCGCCTTGCAACGAACCTTGGAGGAACGCTTGAAGAAAGCGACCGAGGGTTCTTATACCCGTAGACTCTTTCAGGATCCAGAGCTGCTGCGACACAAGCTGGTTGAAGAAGCACAGGAGCTTAGTGAGGCTGTGGAACCTGACGACGTGGCGGCAGAGGCAGCGGACGTGTTTTACTTTGCGTTGGTGCGGTGCGTGGCGGCGGGTGTTGGTTTAGAGGACGTCGAGCGGCACCTTGACGCCCGGATGCTCAAGCTAGCGAGACGACCAGGCAATGCTAAGGCCTACCGGATCGAGGCAGCTAAGGCTATTTTGGCTAATGAAAGTCCGCCATCGGCCTCCCCGTCGTGATCTCGTGATCTTGCGTGATCTTGAGGCGGAGATGTCATCGATACATAGAGAACAGAGAGAGAGAGTAGAACATCAACCTTAAAAAAGAGAAGAAATTATCCTTTGAAAATGATTGCATAATCCGTGTTTGCGAGAGAAACAAAAATAACGACGCGCAGATTGTCTATCTATTTAATTTTCTCATGTCATTGGTTAGAGTCCCATAGATATACATTGTCGACTTGACCGAAAGCAATTTTATGCTTGCTGTGTCTGAACATCATCCCATCCACCAATCGCTTGTTGTTGGTGTCTCTCTCTTCTGATCAATACGAGGGACTGTAAAACTGACACGTCTCGTGCTCGTCCACTGACCAATTCTCCCCTGCTTCCATGGAGTCCTTCTTATTACCATGACAGCCCTCCTCGCGTTCCACGTTTTGCCCCTCCTGTTTTTCATATCTGGATTTACCCAGCATGTGGTAAGAAGGCCCGAGAGCTCCATCGACCCTAAGTAATCTGACTACAATATCGGCGCTGGTGCTGATATTAGCGCTGTTGAGATTCGGGCTGATACTCTCACCAGCCTTCCGTTCCAAAGTCACCGGCATACTACTTGGCACAAGCTGGGGCTGTTTTTGCTGTTGCTTGCGAGCTTCTTCAAAAAGCTTTTGCTGAGTATCCTGAACAACTTTGAGGCTGTCTTTGCGAGCTATAGATACTTGGCGGGGAACACCGCACGCAGCACAGTTTCGGACCGGCCCCGCATTAGTCAAGGTGCAAGACTGACAATTCCAACTTGTGGTCATGATGGTTGACGGTGGTAAGGAGCTCTTTGCAGTCAAAGATGTAAGCAGAGAGTAGGGCCGTTTGTGATGGCCGCTTTCATTTCCGTTTCCGCTACTGGCACCTACACGCCGCTTCAAATTATTGCTGTTGTAACTGTTGCTTTTGGTTACCGAGTCAATAATCACGATGTCCTCCTCCTCCCTTTCCTCCTCTCTACCCATGGATATGTGCGCAACAGCACCAATATCCTCCTGTAATTCTATAGGAGAAAGGGAAGCAACTCCCCTTCCGGCCCCGTCCCCTATATTCCCCGCGTCAATCCCATTTCTCGTAGCGTCTAAATTAACATCTCTCTTTGCATTCCCTTTCACCCCTGCTCCTAAGTCTAATGCTGCGATCGATTGTGGTGCTGCGGTCCCTGGTTCCCTCTCGTCTGAGACGTCCTCCTTCACTTCCTTTTCGTCCTTCTCCCAGATCTTCTGTTCTGAGTTGTTATCCTTCCGCTCTACCTCTTGTCCTTCAGTATGAGCTACGACGTCTTCCCCCTTCTGTCTCCCACGTCCTTTTCCTCCATCCCCTTCCCTTCCCCCACCTTCTGATGATCTATGGTCTTTCCGTTTCTGCTCCTTCTGCTGGCGCTTTATTGCCCGAATCATCTCGTCAAAGCCTTTGTGCTGTGCCACACTGTCCAAGTGTATAGCTTGTCGCCCTCCTCCCATTCCTCCACTGCCATTATTAAAGCGAACCTGAGCCTTTTTTTCCACTTCTTGGATCACTTCCCCCCGAGACCGCGTTTGGTGTCCAAGCTTCACCTTATCCGCCTCTGCCTCAGCCAACTTAATAAATGTCTGGTGCCGAAAGACAAGCTCCTCCTTCTTCCCATTCGACGTCATGTTCATTGCCCCCAACTCCTGACGCAGCACCTTCTCCTTAATAGTGTGATAGCCCGGGTGGCGCTTCAATATCGTGCTCCATGCCTTCCCCGCCCAGTACCCATCCAACTCTTGCTGTTGCTGCGCCCCGAACGCCCGCCGACTACTGTTCCCACTGCCCCTATCACCATAACCAACCCCACTTCTGCTGCTGCCAATTGCTTTTTTTCTGCTTCCTTTTCCGCAGCTGAGGCCTTCTGAATTGCTGTAACCCGGGTACAGAACGGCTTGCAAAAGTGTCGCCCTTGCCTCTTTGAATTCTCTGGCGGCGCTGTCAAGGCTCATGCAGGGTTTGAGCCGGTCTTTGTGTAAAACGGTGTTAGGCTTCCTGTTGCCCTTGCAGTGCGGGCAGGTTTGGAAATCCTCACCGCGGCCTAGCCAGTCTCTCACACATAAAGAGCAAAATGCATGTCTTTGGGAAAGGGTGAAGGGAAAAGTTGAGGAAGGGAATGAATAACATAAGAAATAAGACATCAAGAGGGGAATCACGCGGGGGCCGGAAAAAAACGCTCTCTTTCTCTCTCTCTATTCTCTCTCTCTCTATTCTCTCTCTCTCTCTCTCTCTCTCTCTCTCTCTCTCTCTCTCTCCACACCCTCTTGAACCCACCCGCATTCGGCAACCATTGCCGTCTCCAAAAACCTGGCGCAAATCGGGCAGCGTAAGTGCGCCTCGAAGCGGGCCATTTGTGATCCTAATGCTCCTGCGGCCAGCCAATCCTCGGATATGTCCAACTGTTCGTCTTCCATTATGAAAAGCCGAAAGTAAGTGGTTATAGGGGTTGTGGCTGCGGCGACAAGGACTTTCCAAGGTGACTAAACGCGAAAATCTCCTTACGTAAGGCCGCGTCCCCTCTATCCGAAACTGAGCCCACACCTGTGAAGTGAATAGAGCATGTTAATCGTGAGCTCGCGGGCACACTACATGTCCACTATGGATAGGATTGCTAGACAGGTCTGCAGTGTACCTGCTTCGCCGTCATCATAATCATAATAATACCTCTCATCATCAGCGAAAGGTCATCCTCAACATCATCCCCTTGAGAAAGCAGGCCCTACATAACACACCACACACACACACACACCCCAAAGAATGGAGCAGGAATACAATGCCAACGTGACGAAGGTGGTCTTGGAGAATTCGTTTGCGGTGCTGACGCTGTGGCCGCAGTGCACTCCCGTTAAATATCCCGACCACCGCTATCATGATCAGCACCACCTGCACCAGCATCAGCATGCGCCGCCTTCTAGTCCCCGCTTTTCCTTTGTGAGCAAATCCAACACAGGGCTTGGTATATTTGACGCGAGCACCGTGGAATTTCGGGGTAAAGTCCGGAACAAGGCATGGAAGGCCACGATGGCGCAGGCTCTCAACGTGCAGGTGGTCGAGACGGACCTGGGAAAGGGGGAGGGGGCCTTGGTAGCGGGTTTGGCAGACTTCAGACCTAAGGCTTTGACATTGACTGCGGAGTTGCCTGAGGTTGGTCAGGTCTTTGTGGATTTTGCCTTGTCCAACTCGGGGCCTGCGTTGATTGTGCGGCTACGCTGCCCGTCAATCGTCTGCTCTGAAGACTTGCGCTTGGACGAGTTTGTCCTCTTTGACGGGGACGGTGAGGTTTCTGAGGGACCGCGGCGAGACGGGAAATCGTTTATTCGCCTTTGTTGGGATTATATTGCAAGACGGGTTCGAGGGGGTGGTCCTCGGCGCGTGTTCGTGAATGGGTGGAATGCCTGGAGCTTTTCAGGGGCAATCCAGCAGGGGGAGCGGCCGTCGACGCCCGGGCTGCCTGGAATCTTTTGCGCCGCATTTCACCACGGCGCTGGACCTGCTGAGTTCGACCGGAGCAATAACAAGGAGTTGTACTCTGAAATGTTCGCCCTTCTCTCGGACAAGAGTCGGGGCACGGGCTTGCTGCTGGGCTTTTTGACGCAGCACGAGCAGTTTGGCGCATTTTCGTTTGACGAGCGCTTTGTGGAGGTGGGCGCACACTGCCGCTGCGACGGCCAGTTGTTGAAGCCGGGCACGTTCTTGCAGTCTGATTGGTGTATGCTTGAGCTTCAACCCATTTTGCCCGAGGAGCCCTTGGCAGCCTTCATGGCACGATCTGCTCAGGTGAATGCGGCGATGTTGCCGCAACAGCACGGCATCGACGCATGCGTAGTTGATACCACGCGCGTGCCAGTGGGATGGTGCTCTTGGTATCACTTTTACGAGGCCATCTCCGAGGACAACCTACTGGCAAATCTGGGCATGATGGCCAAGCTTCAGCCGCAGCTGCCTCTGGAGCTCTTCCAGATCGACGACGGCTATCAGCAGGCCTGGGGCGACTGGCTGGCTTTGGATTCTCTCAAATTTCCGACAAAGAGCATGCGAGACTTGGTTATGGCTGTGCGTGCGCAAGGCCTGCGACCAGGCCTCTGGCTGGCGCCTGTGGCGGTGGACAAGCATTCGCGGGTAGCGGCCGAGCACCCTGAGTGGATCATCCGGCGGCAAGGGGGACTCAGCGACGGATGGGCGTCCAACTCAGCCAACTGTGGCAAATGGTTTTATGGTCTGGATGTCACTGTTCCCGAAGTGCAGACCTTTATTCGCGAGACACTGACCACAGTCTCACACGGGGATTGGAGCTTTGATTACTTGAAGTTGGATTTTCTCTACGCTGCGGCGCTAAAGGGCGCCCGTCAAGATCCCACCCTCAACACAGCACAGGTCCTGCAGCTGGCTCTACGCTTGATTCGGGAGGCCGTCGGCCCCTCCACCTACGTCCTAGGCTGTGGCTCGCCACTCGGGGCCACCATTGGTTGGGTCAATGCGAATCGCGTCTCGGCGGACGCGGGCCCGGCGTGGCTGCCCACCTTTCCCTTGCCCGACTGCAAGTGGAACTTACCCTGCGGCCGCAACATGGTGCGCAACACCATCAATCGCCTTCCTATGCATGGTATCTGGTGGGTGAACGATCCAGACTGCATGTTACTGCGGGAGAGCACGCAGTTTACCCCCTCCGAGGTGGTGGGCATCGCTACAGTCAAGGCTCTGTCGGGAGGCTCCTTCCTGGTCAGCGACGACCTAGAGTCAGTCAGTCGCTCCCGCATGCGCATTGCTCAGGCCATGCTACCGGTCACTGGACGCGCAGCTGTTGCATTGGACATGTTGGAACGTGAGATGCCCGAAGTGTTGCGTTTACACATGGAAAAGAGGGGAGAAGAGCAAGAAGGGAGCAGCGCCGGGCGATTGGATGGCCTTCCGTTTCCTCATCATCGGGAGCAGCAGTCGCCTTGGGTGTTGATCGGACTTTGTAATTGGGGGGATAGTAAGAAGGAAGTCACCTATCCTTGGAAGGCTTTGCTGCGACCGTTGTTGCCCGGGGCTACCGGCAGCAGCAGCAGCAGCAGCAGCAATGATGGCGTCGTTGGGGGCGCGATGGGGCCATTGACTTTGCACGTGCTCGAGTTTTGGACCTCCGAATATTTCCGAGTGCGGTTAGATTTAAATGCCACACCCGATGCAGTCATGAGCGCATCTGCCCTGTCAACAATCGGCGGTGGCGTGTTGCCTCACTCGGCGCGCCTATATGCTGTGCGTATCGATGAACGCGGGGAACATGCCGCGTGTTCATCTCAGGAACAGCAGCAGCTACTACAGCTGCCACCTATGTACCTAGGTTCGGATGTGCATTTCACGTGCGGATGGGAGTTGAGATGTTTGGATTGGGGGGAGTTACTCTCCAAGAGGAAGGAAGAAAAAGGGACTCGGGTGATAGTACGCGTGACGCTTGACGCAGGCAAGCAGGTGGACGGGGGCCTGCACCATATTTGGTTGGACTTGCCTGGATCGGAGGACACCACAGTTTTGGAAGGGGCACCCGAGGGGTCCGAAAAGGTGCAGGGATCGGTACAAGGATCACCACACGGACTTCATCTACCGCACATGCCTCGTGTACGTTCACACACAGAAGAACCTCTGTCTATTTACTCGATCACATCAATGGGCCACATCCGTACCGTGTGGAAGATCCGTTTTCCCGAAGGGAATGCCCAGACAGTTACGTGGACACTGAGCTATGTTGTGAGGAAACGGGCGAAATAAACAATCCGAATGGAGCGGTATAAGTAGCTTAGGCTGAGCTGAAGACATGCTAGGGATTGGAGGCTGAGGAGAGAGCAAAAGCATGTTTGATAAATAGATAGGCGAGCACTGATGCTTCCGATCTAGTAAAAGCAAGAAGTGTGATTTTTCTCACTTCAGTCGTTGACTTAGGATCCATCACCCTCCTGTAATAGAAAGTAGTGTAATATACAATCATGCTACAGTTATGTAATAAGACGTTCAGGGAGGGGGCCAAGGCTTTCTTTCTTTTGAAATGTCTCTAGTCAGCCCCGACAAACAAGTGAATGACTCCCACTAAGATGTTAAAGAACATATTGACATTGTTTAGAAAGAAGAGGAATCTCACCTTGAAGCAGAGGTAGTGACTATCGTGAGTAGAACCCCAAGGGGCGAGGCTCAAACCCGAGAGGGTCCGTGACGAGCCATGCAGTGATGGAATACTCGAGTCTGCTTGGTGGTATAACAGACATCCTTCGGTATGCGGCCACCCGATCTTTTTTTTTTTGGCTTTTGCTGTGCTGCCACTTTATTCTTTGGATGCTTTGGGTGTTGTGTTGTCCACTCTTTGCTGTACAGAAGTCTGTAGGGAAGCTATGTAATGCCCTGCGACTCAAATAGGCCTCTAAGAATGCAAAATGTCCTTTGTAGAACCATTTTTAGATTTTTAAAGCCATTCACTTCCTCCACGCTCTTCTCTATGCCAGGTCTGGAAGGATCTTTCTTTTCGCCTATCTTAATCTCATCTTGACTCTTGAACACACACGATATTTGATATTTGAACAGCAGAAGCTTTGATTACCTCATCAGAATCAAATATTACCGCTGCTGCCTTCGGGCAAGTCAAAATGAAAACAAAAATGAGACTATGACTCCATATGTTAACTCAATCGACAGTTAATACGGGCTCTGGTGAGTGCGACCAGAGCCATGCCTACTTGAATACACCCCTTTCATCAAATCCTCCCTCGCCCCAATTATCTGCTATGTATTGTTGGAATTGGCGCAACGCCAAACTGCGGTGAGAAATGGCATTCTTCTCATTGACCGTCATCTTCGAGAAAGTGGTGGTGAACCCAGAAGGACGAAAGCAAGTATCCCATCCAAACCCGTTGTCGTCCTCTTCCGGGAGAACAATTTCGCCGTATGTGATACCAGTAAAAATTACGGGCTGCTGCCCTGGACCGGGAGAAAACCCGACGTTGCAGATGGCCCTGGCGGAGCGGTCTTCGTAAGCTTCCACCATCTGGGGGAGGTACAGGAGGAGGGAAGGTAGATGATGTGGGTCAACCTCTCCTCCACGAATACATGTTGAAAAGCATACCTTAAACAATCCCGCGCTTCCCAACTCATCCAAGAAGTGCTTGATGTATGGTCCTGGTAACCCGCCGAGTGCGTTGAGGCACAACGAGGTGTCCTCTACAAGGCATGGCGCCTGTACGTGTCAAAGGGAAGGGACAGGTAAGAAGTGACTTACTGGAAGGAAGCAGAAGTGAGTTGGTGGCGAGAAAATGAAAAAGCTTACCTTTACTCTGTTTGAGGCTAGCCGAGTCTTTTCAATTGCAATCACCAGCGGAGACTCTTGCAGCTCAGGCAGCTGTATGTCAAGAGTCTGAATGTCGAAGGGCACTCGAAGACCTCCTTCCGCCAATAGGGCTTGCACTTCACGCGTTTTAAGAGGATTGCTCGTAATGAATTTTATAACTGCCCTTTTTTGACTGTAGCTGGCTGCCGTAGGCGTTGAGCATGCCAGTGTGCTTCCAGGAACGTGGGTGGCACTTGCGATTATGGTGTGGCCGGAAAGAGAGGAAGAAAGTGTGCATCTGGCGGGAACGGGTCGAACAAATGCCCAAGAAGGTGCAATTACGCAGAATGAAAGCAGCACCACTGGTGCCAACGCCTGTGGGATGCCTTGCGCCCCCCCCATCATTGCGGTCAGGACAGAATTCTCTCAAGTGATGTTGCTCAGCTGAGAAATTCACCGCCGCTGCTCACAGGCTGTCTTCTCGAGAAAATGAAAAGGGAAGCAAGGTTAGACCGTGGTATTGTTTTCTTTGCACGCCTTCCCAGGAGAGCGCAGCAATACAAGCCACGCAAACCGGCTACCGAGGGGCGGAATAATGTGTCACGGAATTGAGCACCGTGGTAGGCGGGGGGGGGGGGCTTCAAATCACACGGTGGACGACTACCAATATTCCTTAGTCAGTCGTTAGTCGTCCTGTCCTGCGATTGTGCATGACTATTAGTCGTCACACTCCAATGATTATGGATGACTATTAGTCGTCATAGTCGTCGGAGATCGAAATGATGCACGACTACGACGACTATTAGTCGTCGGAGATCAAAATGATGCACGACTACGACGACTATTGGTCGTCGACTCCTTGCGACGACTTTTAGTTTTATATTAGATATTAGTATTAGTCTATTAGTCTTAGATCTTAGATCTTAGGATCTTACTTATAGTCTTGCGTAGTCGTAGTTCTTTTGAGCGTTCCTACATCTCTCTAGAACTATCGCATGCAACCTGACGTCTTCGAGGACTTGCATACGAGGGGGAGCCTTCCAACAAGAAATTGTTGTCATCCCTTATTCCTCGTCCGAGTTTTTCTAGCGAC
>Ga0160420_100054_pt1 | contig 71933 bp, 74 predicted proteins | sample CelAP2metagpilot_FD_108197 | JGI IMG/M metagenome (GOLD analysis project Ga0160420, IMG submission 108197) | Phycosphere-associated microbial communities from algal ponds in Kailua-Kona, Hawaii, USA - Cellana AP2-5-5 metagenome pilot | ecosystem: Engineered > Artificial ecosystem > Aquaculture >...
CTGCCCTGCCCACGCCCCGCTTTCTCCCCCTCGCTGTCAACCCGGCTAGTAGCACTCCCCCCCCTTCCTTCCTTCATCCCACCCACTCCCCCGCCCCCCCTCCCTCCCTCCCTCCCTCCCTCCCTTTTTCATCGTTCCGATCCCTTTGTTTCTGGAATTTCCAACCCAGTCGATTTTCAACCCCTCTTCCTCCCGCCCTCTCCTTGACTTCCTACGACCAGGTGTGACGAAGACGTTGAATCCCTGCGGTCTGATCGCCAACAGCTTTTTCAACGACTGGTACGTCCTGTAGAGGGAGGAAGGGAGGAAGAAGAAGAGGGAGGAGGTCCTAGGGGGAGGCGAAAGAAAAAAAGCCCACAAAGAGATGTCCGTATAGATATCTATATATTCTTGTCCACCGCATGCCCCCTCCCTGAGAGCATTGGCTCCTCCCCCCCCCCTCCCCCCCCCAAGATATTCACACATAGATCTGTAAATCCTTGTCCACCGCATACTCCCACCCACCCCCAAGATGTCCATACATATATATCCGTGTCCACCGCATACTCCCTCCCACCCCCAAGATGTCCATACATATATATCCTTGTCCACCGCATACTCCCTCCCACAATCCTACCCCCCACCCAGCTCAACGGCACCGTCCAGAGCCAAGGAACATCTCAACAAGCCCACCGTCCCCCTCCCCCCCCCTTAGGTACACCCTCGATCCCTCCTCCGACGCCCCCCCTGGGCTGATCCTCGATGAGGAGGGCATTGCCTGGGAAAGCGACCTGGATCGCCGTTTCGCTCAGCCGGACGGTTTCCTCGCACAGCCCAACCCCGGCGGAGGAGACTGTGACACCCTCCTCGGCACCGCCGCCGGAGGGGCAGTGCCAACCGTCTTTTTCCCTCCCAATTCTTCCCTCCCTGCCGCTGCCACTGCTGCTGGTGCTGTGCCTGAGCCATGGTGTGTTTTTTACCCTGAACCCGAAAAGTTTTTCTACCTCTTTCAGCGATATCCTTTTTTCCCGAATTTGGGGGTGGAGGTAAAGCGGGAAGGAGGGAAGGAGGGAAAGAGAGAGGGAGGGAGTGAGGGAGTGAGGGAGGGCAACCTACCCATTATTCTTGTTGTGGAGGTGGAGGAGGACGGGGACGAAGGCGGGATGTCGTACCATACGCCACACGCCCACGCTTCCCTCCCTCCCCTCTCTTCCGGGCATGGCGAACAAATCCGCTGGTCTGGCCCTTGACGACAAAGGCAAGGCCTTAAAACCGATACCTCAACCCCCCTTCCCTCCCTTGTTCCCTCCTTCACACCAGGGCGTGACCAACGAACACTTCATCGTCTGGATGCGCACGGCCGGTCTCCCCACTTTCCGGAAACTTTACGGAAAGATCGACCAGGACCTGCCGGCGGGGACACAACTGTCTTTTGCGATTCATCCAGGTATGGAGGGAGAGAGGAAGGGAGGGAGGTAGGGAGGGAGGGAGGGAGTGTTGAAAAGGCTGGTTAGGGAGGGAGACCAGTGGTACGGTTTGGCTCCTTTGGCTCGACCGCTTCTAATTTATGACCACAAGAAGACTAACACGCACCCCACCCTCCCTCCCTACCTGTTCACCCCCTCCCTCGCCTCCATCCCTCAGGCTTCGAAGTCCTCTCGTTCAACGGAAGGAAGCACCTCGTCCTCTCCACTGTTTCATGGTTCGGCGGTGCCAACGGCTTTCTGGGTGTATCCTACATCGTTGTCGGTGCGGTGTGCCTATTTCTGGCTGCGATCTTCGGGATTAAGCAAGCCACCTGCCCGCGCAAGTTGGGGGACACTCGTTATTTGGTAAGCCAAGAGGGAGGGAGGGAGGGAGGGAGGGTGGGAGGGTCAAGAAAGATTCTTTAATGTTTTCATACATTTCCTATCTGATTTTATACACAGGGATGGAAAGAGCAATAAATTGTAAACAAGCCGCAAGGATAAGCACAAGAACGTTGATGAGAGCGGGAGCGCGCATGCGGGGAACGTAGCGATTGAAGAGAAGGAAGGGCCGGGGACGGGGCGGGGGGGGGGGGGACCAGAACAAAAGTAGACAGAAATGGGGAAAGGTAACATAATCAAACCGCTCCTTCGCCTGCATGCATGCATGAGGAAAGTGACGCGCAGCACAAAAACGCTGACAGCCGAGGGGATGGGAGATATTTTGGACCAAAGCTTGGAAGGGCGCGTATGGGAGGGAAAAGGAGAAAGGAGTAAAGGAAGGATTGCGGCTGCGAGAAGGGCCTGTCTGGTCTATTCCTGTATGTAGATTATTGTCCCCGCCAAATCCCAGAGAAAAGGAAAGAAAGACAAAAAAAAACGTACGATGGGGTTTTCCGGGACGAGTCTCGCATGATTCTCATTGGTCTTTCTTTCTTTGCGTCCAATGGCGGTGTTAAGGGGATGCTTTGTTGCCAAGGTCTAGACTCTGTTGACGGAGGTCTGGCACAAGGTCTTCTTCGCCGCTTTGTAGGCTTCGTAGATGTCCGGTCATAAACAGCGAAGGAAAATCCAAGTTTCTTCGCCTCCAAAAACCGCCCATAACCACTTGCGGTGCAATATCAATGACTAACACCAGAAAGTGCACATCAAGGTGCAGCAGTTTGTTGCCCCTCGATGGACGAAACGAATAGAACATCCTTCGATTTGGTGCACACATTTCATACGATACCGCTCGGAAGGCCCGGGTCTGCCCTTCGTAAGTCATTCCCTTTGGCCACCACGGTGACGCATGTTTGAGACGCAGAGATGAGCAGTCTGCTCTTTTCGCAGACAGCAGGCGATCCCCGTTGATGGAATATCGAAGCTGCGTGAGTCAAGGTCCCGCATCCCAACCAGCTCAGAGCTCGCTTTTCCGACACACAAAATAAGACTTTGGTTCGGAATCGGTTATGAATGGAAACTTGGCTTCGACAAGGCCTCTCTCGAACCGCCCGCAGATTATTTGAGTCAGCTCCAGTGAGACGATGGAATTTCAACTGAAGTTTCCAACAACAAGCATTGATGCGTCGCTACTGTCGTTGTAGTTCTGAGTCTTCTTTTACTCATGTCATGAGGAAGGCTTTATGCATAGCACATATTGCCCTTGTTGTCGCCTGTGGCATTTACTTTGCCTCGTGGCTCTCCCGCTGCAGACCCTTATGCGGGCCATCAGGGCTCAAATTGTTCTGTATGACTCAATCGGGCAGTGGGGGCGAAGAAGGACATGCGCCGCCGGGCCATCAAAGAGAGAGTTAGTGTGTACACATGCCACTTTCTGGACCGCGTGGTCTTGCGCCGCAGTAACGCTCAACAACCGAGAGGCACGTGCCACGTCCTCTCAGGTGCACGACATTTGCGTTACAGCCATCATATTTTCCCCCTGCGCCGGTCGTGTGGTTCCAAATTCGACTCACGGGTGCTCGAAAAAGGAGGCGCTTCTTTTTAGACTTTTGAGTCGTCTTATTCTACCAAACTCACGTGAATAAACATACACGGACAGGTCAACGGCAGGACTCCCATGACGCAGCCGGAGCAGCCCTGGCAGCAGCTCTGAAAAGCCCCAAAGAGAGAAGCGCCTCACCGCCTTCATTTTCGTCGTACTTAACTGGGTCAGAAATACGAAGCAAGAAAGGCCCCGCACACACGAACCACAACAGCAGCCAGAGCAACCAAGATCACCTCTATCTGCTGATCGAGCACTCAAGAAGATGACGGGGGGGCCTAAGCAAGCCACTCGACGCACCACCGGCCGCGCCACTGGCCTGTGCACCAACAGTGGTGGCGACGCCCATCCATCATCTTTGAAAACAGGCATCACAGTCCAAGAGCTCAAGCAAATCACAGCCATGCGCATGGCACAAATGCGGCATACTTCCCCATTGTCCGTTCCGGCCATCACCGAATCTTCATCCCCCCCCTACCCCACTGCAGCGCCCGTAGGCGTTCCCGTAGAATGCCCCTTGGCGCTGTCCCCACCAATGCGCAATAGCACACACCCTTTGCTATCTCAAGCGGCCAATCTATCATCGTCCCAGCAAGCCCTCGCTCCAGATTGTTTATACGGAGCGGCCGGTGAACTTGTGAATCAATCTGAGAGCGGGAACATAGAAGTCGGACACGAGCTGCGCTTCAGCAGCAGCAGCAGCATCAGCATCAGCGGGAACACAGCGAGCAGGGGCATCGTGTCGTTGCCAAGTGCTTCCATTGCGGTGGACTGCAAGAACAAGACTCATTCCTCGTCTTTCTCCTCGGCATGGGCCAAGCCCGCGAGTGGAAGTGGACTGCTGAGCACGTCATCCTCCCTGGACTCCACCGGCAGCAGCAGTCCGGTGTACGGGTTGTCGCCTGTCAAACAAGTAGAGCTGAACAACAACAGAAACAACACCAACCACAACGAGAGCAACAACAATAGCAGCAGCAGCAAAAGCTGCAGCAGCAGCAGCAGCAATAGTAGCAGCAGCAGCAGCAGCAGCAGCAGCAATAGCAGCAGCAACAACAAGAACAGCGACAATACTAGCCGCAGCAACAGCAACAGCAACAACAGCGGCAGTAGTGGTAGCTTGCCGCACAGTCTGACAGTGCAAGAATTGAAGGAACTAACCCGCATGCGTCTAGCGCGGGAGGCAGGTATCATCACTCCCTTTTCTGCGCCGAGAGAAGGCGGGACCGAGGTTAGCGATACCATTGACAACATCAACAACGCCATCAACAACCATAACAATAACAACACTCAGCGTCACAATCAAAAAAACAACCACGGCCACAAGAATCATCGCCAGCAGCAACAGCAGCAGCAGCAGCGATGCCGAGGGCGCTCTTCTTCCATTGCCCCCTCCTCCTCTTCCTCCTCCTCAAGCCCACCCTCGACATCGCAACCCCCCAGCCCGGAATTTACTTCTGTGCATGGATCCGTGGAAACAGCAGCGTCTCGGTCAACAAATCATAGCTCTGTATCTCCCCATTCCCCTACCACCGCGGGACTCGGCTCGTTGTTTCCCCATCCTATCTGTTCTTCCTCCCCCCCCCGGCACTTGGACAACAGCAGCCTAGCCGCTGCTTTCGAGGTCGGGCTGGGAAGCAACCAGGGGGGACCACAGCAGCAGCAACAGCAACACCGTCACTTGTACCACGATTGCGACGATGTGATTGTCGGACAAAAGGGAGGAATGGAAGGAGAAAGCGCCGATGTGACCAGCATTGCTAGTCCGCGGGAGGAGAAGATTATGGGGGCCACAACGGAGAGAGTTGGAGATGAAAGTGGGCTGAAAAAGGCGTCTGAAGAAAAGGAGACATTGATAAGGACGAGCTGCGGCAGCAGAAGCAAGAATAGCTGCCAGACTATCGATATGCGCCACGGCTTCAACAAATTCAACTGCAATTCCACCGTCATTCCCGAGGCCACCGGGACTGCTGCAAGCTCCATGCGTGTCATGATCCCCTCGCCCTATAACCTCACTCTAGCCACTCTCACCCGCACCAGCAGCGACGATCTCTGCATGCCTTCGCTTCGTCAGCGTTCTATCTCCTCTACCTCCTCTTCCGCCGAAATGGAAGACCTTCCGCGCCAAATGGCTGAGTACGTCCTCCTCACACCCAAATCACCCGGGGTACCTCTCCACGCCCACCACGATTATGGCAACAGCAGCAGCAGTGGCGGCGGCGGCAGCAGCAGTCTCAGCAGCGGCAGCCCTTTCCTTACTCTCCTACCTCCTCACCTGCAGCATCCCCATCAAAAATGCGTAACGGCTCCTCCAGGGTTGGGGTATGGAGAAGAGAAGGAGGAAATGGAATGGGCAGCGATGGATAGCAAGATGAAGAGAATTCGGTCGTCGGAGAGACTGCTGCAATTGAAGGAGGAGGTTGAGGAAGCGATGCGGAAGAAGGCCACGCGCGCGCAGCAGCAGCAGCAGCAGATTGATGGGAAGAACGAAGAGGGAGTGGAGAAAGTGGAGGAGAATGAGATTGAGGAAGAGGAGAAGGACGAGGAGGGGAAGCAGCAACAGGAACTTCAAGTGGAGGTGGAGGTGGAGGATAAGGAGGTTGATGCCATGGAGCACTATAAGTGCAACCGACTTTCTGTCATTGTCTCGACTGTGGAGCAGAACGACGACTCGACCTCAAGCTGCAACCCGTCTTCCACTTATTCCTCCCTCGGGTCATCTTCTTCTCTTTCCTTTAAGAGGGTGTCCAGAGATGGGATAAGTCCTACTGCCCAGCAGCTCGACATGATGGCGGGTGGTTTCGGCATGGCTACCTCTTCTGGTGGGTGCACGCAAAGCTGTCGGCGGAGCTCTATTGTCATCCACCAGCCGCAGTCCCAGTCGTTCAATTTGAAGCACCAGCACCAGCACCAGCACCAGCACCAGCAAGGAAAGGAACAGACATCTATGTATAGGTGGCTACTTCCTATTTTGTAGTACTAGCAGATCAAGGATTGTGTGATCACTGGTACTCCTGTTCAGGCAATATGTGTGTGGTGTGAATGCTTTTGTGGGTAGGAGGACGTGAGTGTAAACAGCTTTGCTCAGTGAAGCCCGTGTTTGTCTTGTGTATGTTGTATGTTTTTATAATACCGGCCTCATGTTTGGCATTTGTTCGTCATCTGTCTTTTGTCTTTCTGTAAGAGAAATTTATAGCGAAAGATTACGGGAGGTAGGGAGGAAGGGGTTGCCACGTCGGTGTATTTTGCCTGTATTGCTTGTGTTGTGTTTGCCTGTGTCTTGATACCTGTGTGTACAATCGTCTACCTGTGTACCTGTGATGCATGTGATTTTTGAGAGCAGGCATATCGGCCAACATTCCGTTCAACTATATTTGCTAACGTTCATGCACACAAAGTCAAAACAAATTTCATCCCGTTCAATACAGCAGCATTAGCAGTAGAGGCAGCTGCAGCAGCGGGAAGAAATTATAGAGTACATTATTCTGTGTGGCTGTTTCCCCCGCCCCTCGCGTTCGCCGCGCCCTTAAACGATGTGACGACCCCTTGTGTGCTTGTTTTTATAGATTGATGAAAAAGGGAGGTCTGAGAGATGAAGTAAGGGCCGAACCAAGTGTAGGACGGGAATGAGGAATGGCGTGCACATATCATTCTTCGCAAGTTTTGAATTCACGTAGAATAAAGCGGCTAATTATTATATGCAGTAAACAAATACAGTGATTTTGGTGGTTCAAACTTGTGGAAGCAGGAAGCACATAAGAGTATAGGAAGACAAAGGGATGAAGTAATTATACAAGCAAACCGCGCTCCCGCACAAAGAGAAGAATGAAGGGAAAATCCACCACTCGGAGATGCGCTGGTCACTCAATCCGTCACCCGAAAGAGATGAAATGACACCTTCTTTTCGAAGAGAAATGAAAGGAAACGTTAAGCTCGGAAAACAAATGATCTAGAGTAGTACGCACGATTGCAGCGACTAAGGTATGGCTGACAGCCACCATAAGCGATGGAGACCGACCAACGAGAGCAAGACGCGCAAGTGACGAAAGCGTGACTTTGGCAGGAAACCCGGTGGATCGAAAGGCTAAGGTGGCTAAGCTCCATAAAATGAAAAGTTGCAGAAAGGAATGATGAAACGACCAGAAAGGAACATTGAGACGAGTTGTCTCAGCTCAGCCTAACTATTGCTTTGCAATTGTCTGTTTTCCGATGGCTTTTTGGATGTGGATGAGATCCATTCTTTTGTTTGCGATTGTTTTCAAAAAACCATCATTTGTGTGACAGCTGCGTCCTCCTCTCGCTCTCCTTCCCTGCTGTGCCCTTTCTGCCAAAGTGTCGAGCAGGGGGGGGGGGAGGGAGGTCAGGACGAAGGGAAGGACTGTGGCAACGACAGCTGGGCCTGTCAAAAAATGTGGTTGCGTTGCATGAAGAGACGAATGGACAACGATAGCTCTTAGGCTGGAACAATTTCCTCTTCCTCCTTCTTCCCCCTTTTGTTTTCTTGCAGTTTCTTCCCCCTGTTGCTGCTGTTGCTGCTGGAGCTGCTGCTTCTACTTCTACTACAACTATGACTATAACTTCTACTACTTCTATTATTGCTATTACTATTCCTTGAAGGTGCTGCTGCTGCTGCTGCTAATACAAGTGCGCTGCTGCTACTTGTCATTTTCAATGGAATGCAAGAGGGAAACGGGGGTTAGAGACATACAAAGATATAACCCATGACACTGACTCGGTGCTCATGACCAAACAAAAGCAAATTCTCTTACAGTTTTCCCCTCCCATCACGTTTTGACACGCGTTCTGGCACCCACATCCACACCCCTCCACATAATATCACCGTACCACGTCATCGGTAGTGAAAAGGAGAGGAGGGAAGCGATATATGAGGCCGCCGGCTGCATACATTCGATCCACACCAGCCACTCGCCGTGTTGTCTCTGCCCTCCCCATCCCTTTTATCCCCGATTTAACAGTGGCCTCTTATTGGAAAGACGGCACGATTTTCTGGCGATTTCTGACTTTCTTTGTTCTCCTTGACCTCGAGCTCGAAGCAACTGCTGCTTATGCTCGAGCTCTATCTACTTTTCTCCACCCCCCTTCTCTCCTCCCTCTCCTACCCCTCCCATCGTTCGTACCACCTCCACAAAACTCTTCTTCCCCCATGGGCCCTTGCCGGCTATAGGCACCGCCGAGGGAGGGGTAGTGGAAGACATGCGTGGAGAGGAGGAGGAGGAGGATAAGGGGGCATTGACAGAGGCCGATTTGCCTGACTTGGTTGTCAATCCAGCGTCGGCGAAAACTTTGCTGTCGTCCTGTAAGGTAGGGGGAGAAAAGAGCAGAAAGGTATGTATGTGAGAGTGTATACGTGTATATGCGTTCGTGTGTGTGTGTGTGCGTGAGAGAGAGAAAGAGAGAGAGATAGAGAAAGAGAGAGAGATAGAGAAAGAGAGAGAGAGAGAGAAAGAGAGAGAGAAAGAGAAAGAGAAATACAGCGAGTATGAAAACAAACTCAGGAAAGAGAAGGGAGGGAGGAAGAGGTGGATGGGAAGATGGTGTGTGGCCTTCAGACAGTACAAATACATAAAATTCACCGATCGCCGTGGAAAAGGCATCGACTCATAAATTAAAACAACGAGACATCATTATGGCCTGGTTCCATCTCTTCACCCCTCCATCCTGCTTCCTCCTTTCCCTCCCTCAAAACCTTCTACATTACCTTTGCAATAGTTCCATTTCCCACAGCTTTTTTCTCTCCTTCATCTCCTCCACCTCCACCCCCACTCCCGCCCCCTATGGCACTTCTACCCTCCCCAGTGGAAGGTGCTGTGGCCGCCACAGACGGCCCTCCACTCCCATCAAGGCCCGTGGCCGCACCGCTGGTGCTGGAGCTGGTGCTGGTGGTAAAGGCGGCGGTGGTGGCGTTGTTGTTGTTGTTGTTGTTGTTGCTGTTGCTGTTGCTGCTGCTGCTACTGCTGCTGCTACTGCTACTGCTGCTGCTGGCCGTTGTAGAAGCAGGAGTGGCTGATCTTAGGGGTAATCGTACAGGGACGTGAGGATCGCTTAGTGTGGGACCCCTGAGGACAGCCGCTGCCCACGCCCCCTTCGGTGTGGGGGATCCTGCAGCAGGCGCTGCTGCTGGTGCAGGTCTAGGGGAGGAAAGGATTGAGTGAGTGCTGCTGCTGCTACTCGTGGCAATGGAGGAGGTGGAGGGAGAAGTAATACTGAAGGTAGCTTTTTCTGGTGGTGGTGCTACAGTCGTCTTGACACCCTCCTCCTCGGTCTTGCCGACCGCTCCTCCTGCTGCCGATCCTGCTGGTGATTTTCCAGAAGAAGAAGCTTGAGTTGAAGGCCCGGCAGCAGATGTTTCATTCGGCACTGGAGCCCCTGCGGCAGCACTTGTTGTCATCCCGCTCTCCTCCTTCCCGCCCTCCTTCCCAACTGTGGTTGACGATGATGGTGGCGTTAATACTGCTGGCTTGTAGACATGAGAGGAGGACGACGGAGCAGAAAGCACGGCGGAGGACGCGGCATGGAAAGTAGCGAGCTTTTGCGCCGTGGTTTCTCCTCCGCCTACCCCTGTGCCGTCGATAAGAGTTGAAAGAGGGAGGGAGGAACCACCAGGGCTGGAAAGAGGAGGAAAATTGTCCTGGCTTAGACTGATCACGACAGGAGGCTGAGGGGCAGGCACAGGTGCTCCACCCTGCTGCTGTTGTTGCTGTTGCTGCTGGGACTTCTTCTTGTTTTTGCTCTTCTTCGGTGCAGCGGTGCCGGCCTCGCCGCTCACCCCACTGGCACTAACAGCGGAAGACGCTGCGCCCTTTACCCCTCCCTCGCATCCTCCTCCTCCTCCTTCCGTGACGGATGCTTTGGCCGCCCTCCCATTGCTGCTGCTGCTGCTGCTGGCGAGATCAAGACCCACGGTAGCAGAGCTGCCAGGAGGGAGGGCTGGTGCTGTCGTTGACGTCGCAGGCTTGCCGCCGCTGCCGCTCGGTTGAGGAGGAGCTCGTTTTGATTGTCCTTGTTGCTGCTGCACCTGTTGATGTTGAGGAGGTGCTTGTGGTTGTGGTAGCTGCTGCTGCTGATGATGATGACCCTGCCCGCTTGCCCCCCCCTTCTTCTTCTTCCCCGAGCCTGGAGAAGACACCTGCGATTGGGCTGTGTATAGTTGCTGATGCTGCTGGTGCTGCTGCGGCAGCTGCAGGTGATGGTACTGCAGTTGTTGTTGTTGTTGCTGCTGTTGCGGACGCCCCCCCTGAAAGGGGTGCTGGTGTTGGTAGTGTTGTTGCTGCTGGGCGTTCTGCTGCTGCTGCTGCTGCTCCTGCGGGAAAGGCTGTTGCTGTTTTCTCCTTGTTTGTTGTTGTTGCTGCTGCTGCGGGTGGATGTACTGCTGCTGTTGCTGCAGCTCAAATCCTCTTATTCCTCCCCCTCCTCCCCCTCCTCCCCCTCCAGCTGTCGGCGTTCCTGGCTGTGACACTGCTCTCGAGCCCATATACCCATGCAAAGAGGTTGTCCCCCCTCCTCCCCCACCTGTCACTCCTCCCTTCCCTCCCCGTGATGGCATCATAGGCATGCCCCCTCCTCCTTGTCCCCCCCCTCCTTGTATCATTACCGGCCCGCCCGCGTAGAACTGAGATGATGCTCCTCGGGGTCTCACGATACCCGGCTGCTGCTGCTGCTGTGGGTGATACCGCCCTTGCGACGACTGCTGCCCCACCCCTCCCGGCTGCTGCTGCTGCGACGGCGGTGGATGCATCAAAGGCAATGGTCCTCCTCCTTGCCCTCCCAAACTCAGATATGGCGCTCCCCTCGGAATATACAACCCTCCTCCGCCCCTGCCCCGGCCTCCGCCTCCCCTTCCTCCCTCCCGTCCTCCCCCTCCTACTCCAGGGGGGAGGGGTCCCAGAATATGCTGGCCATCCATGATGAAGGGCACACCGGTACCACCTGGAGAGATCATATAAGCACCATGCGGCATCTGCTGTGGTGGTATGGACATCGCCAAATGATGCGCATGGTGAGCATGTCCACCCTGCTGCTGGTGTTGTGATGGTGACTGTTGCTGCATATGCCCTCCCCCGCTCTGTAATTGGAACAGACTTAGATGAGGCAAACCCCCCACACCCCCCGTCTGCCTTCCTCCAGGCGGCATCATCATCCCCCCCGAGATTCTCGGCGACGACGGCGCACCCGCCATCCCGTGCCCTCCCTCCCTCCCTCCCAATCCAATCGTCGGCATCACCGTCGTCGCACCCCCCAACCCTCCTCCTCCTCCTCCACCACCACCGGCCTGCTGGACAAGAGAGCCGTATATCGCCTGACCGACTTCTGATCTTATTCTTAACCTTAACGGCTGCCCTCGAAAGGGAGTACTGTTCATTTGCTGACACGCCGATCTGGCATCATCCTCTCCCGAGAATCTTATGTACCACAAGCCATGCTCACACCGTACGTCAATCACCGCCTCCCCCCACTTCGAAAACAAAGCACGAATTTCCGACTCCGTTACATCCGATGGCATCTCCCGGGCAATTATGGTGCTACGCACCACACGCGATCGGGCTCCAGTTCCATCCTCCGAAAGTTGCACCACCTTAGACGTTCGCAAGGCTTCCGCCAACTCAGCTATGAGACTCGCCATGTCGTCCCCTCCTTCAATTGCTCCTCCTGTGTCACCTCCATCCTCCTCTATCCTTTCCCCCCCTTTTTTTAATGCACTGTTCCCCTTTCCATCACTGATAGCGCTGGCGGCCGGTTTTTTCTCACGGGCCCACACGGCTCGGACCTCGGCTTGCTGTCCCAAGACATTCAATGGCACCACACCCTGGGCATTTAATGAACCTGCCAATATAGAGTCACTTGAGAGCCGCGCAGGAGTAAACAAGCTCTCAACCGCCTCCTTGAGCCCTAATGCGAGCTTGCTGTTGCTATTGTGGCTGATACTGCTGCTGCTGCTGCTATTCGTGGCAGGGGTGGTGGTGCTGTTACTAACTGACGCCACCGTGGCCGTGGGCACCTCGACCGAGGGCACCGCCGCTGCTGCGGGTGCTGTGCCCTCCTTGTGGGCAGTCATGGTGGGTGGGCGTGGGTACGGTAGAGATGAGGGTGCTAGCGTGTGACTTGACCCGCCGCTTACTGCGCCCAAAGAACAATAACGCCCGGCGCTCCCCTCAACTCTTCCCAAACAACGAGTTCGAGGTCCTGATCTTCCGCAGTGGCCCGCCCTCGGCTCACCGAAAAGAACGGTGACAACGCTGGCCTCCTCAATGCTAGTGGTGACAACGATCCGCGGGCAGATACAAGGCAAGTCGAAGGACAAGTGTATCTCGCTTAGGCCTGAGGTGGGGTGAGGACAGGAGGAGCGAATGAGTCCTTGGGTCTCCTTCGTTGCACGAATCAACACGCGGCACAGTCACGCCCACCTGGCCGCGGCCAAAATGCAGGTGGGAAAGAAGGGTGTGGCCCGCGCAGACGAAGGTGATGGCTCGTGCAGAATGAGTACAGAAGGACCCATGCAGGCCGTCGAAGACACAAAGGAGCGTGGGGCTTCCAAGCAAGGAAAAAAAGGCGCGAGCACCATGAATATATTCTAGCTCTTCTCCCCCCCCCTGGTCCCCATCACTGCCCCATGCAGTACACTCTCATGAAAACAACTGAGCAAAATTACCACACACAATTTGAATTTCATTAAATATGGAGTCATGCTTATGCATTTGCTGTCCTCGTTATTCTCCCACCCGCAACCCCACCCCCGGCGGCCGTCGCCAGGCAAAACACCCCTTCGTGGCCAACCGAAAGACGTCCTCTCTACCTTCCGGCGACGAAAACGCCTCTTCTGGATAGTGCACGCCTGGTGCTACCTTCTTCTCTAGAACTTGTGCTGCAAAGGCGGCGATTCCCTCTCCCACACAAGTTTCCAAATCTTCGTGCGCGTACAACGCAGATGCAGTACGTTTTCCATCCTTGCTCACCCCTGTCACGAGCATGGCATTTGTTGACCCCACTAGCTTGTCAACAAGTCTGACCAGCGGCTCGCTGATCACCGCCAAGGCCTGCATCCCCGCCCGATCTTGCAGAACCTTCTTCGGAAGAGTCGCCATACCTTTCAACAAGTAATTCCACCCATCCGGCGCGGTGCCAAAAAACGTCGCCACGTTCGGTATCCCCAGGACACGATGACACGTGTATGCCTCTAGAAGATTCATCCGAAACACGTTCCGATCCCCCACGCCCTCCCCAAAGTCCACCTTGCGGAAGTCAGAAGCCGCGTCAAAGTAATGCGGCCGGCCATTAATGTACGCCAGGACCTGTTCCGAGAGAATCAGAAACGTCGCGCTTAAGATAGTCGTCCCCGCCCCACCGCTACCAGCGGTAAAGAACTCAAAATCGATCTTATTTGTCTGCGTCGCTCCGCCCAAGGCTTCTGCCACATCGAGCGCCATCAAGCTTGACACGCCTGGCCAGACTCCAGTGGAAATAAGGCAGGGTACACCTGCTGCCCGTGCTTGGCCGTCATAGCCTTTGGCGAGTTGCGACAGATTGATATCGTCGCAGACATCTACATAAGGCACTTTGAGCAAAAGAGCTGCTTTGAGGACTTCAGGAGTTTGGCGTCGTTGGAATGGCCCAGCTGTATGGATGATGAGGTCGGGCCGATGATTGGCCAGGGCTGCGAGTAACCCTACTCGGTCCTCGTGGTCCAGAGCCACAAAGCCCACATCTTCGTATGTGTCCTTCTTATGTTTTTTTTCCCCGAGGCTGATCCATCGTTGTTTGGCTTGTTCAAACTTGGTGCTGCTCCGTCCGCCCACACTAATGAGACTGCTCGTGCCCAAACCAGGGAGCTTTCGTAGGGCGCGGACGGTGGACCCGCCAACGCGACCCGTGGCACCAATAACGAGGATTCGTTGGTGCGCAGAGGAATTAAGGAGAGGGGAAGGTGTTGGCACATTAAATGCGTCAGCAAATGGAACGAGCAAAAGCTGCAGGAGGAGTAGACAGGGTAGGAGGGTAGGGAGGGCAGGACTGTAGCGTTTGTGCGACATGGTGATGACGATGACCGTGATGGGGTGAGACTCCGGAGACAACGGCGGTAGATGGAACCGCAAAAGGCACGATGCGCGCACGGGATGCTTAAATCGCCGGTGTTTCAGAGACCGTGTACTGCTGCTCCTGTAGACAGCCACGCCAGATGAGGGGTCCGTGCCCTTTGCGTAGCGCGGACGTGTGTGGCCTTGAGGCTTGCCTGGTTCCTTGTCGTTGTGTTAATGGTATGCATGAAGTTTTATGGACATTAATTAGTGACGGTGCCCCTCATATGAGATTTTAACCGGTGATTTCTTGGGTTTGGACGTTAATTGCTCTTGTTGCAGCATGACGACGGCGCATACTATGTAGTACTACCATACCTAGCAGGCGTAAATGTACTGAGTTTGTCCTTTCCTAACACCGCATGCACAGCTCCGCCAGCACCATGCGGAGGTCTGGGAAGGCCATGACCTTCAGCAGCACCATATTCAGTGCTTTTCGGCTCCCCATCACGGTCAGCAGACGGTTTTTTTCCTCCTCCCAGCCCTCCCCCACCACCCCAGCCACCTCATCACCCCCCAACACCAAACACGACTCCTTGCTTGCCTATGCCTTAGACCGCGTCCGACAAGGCGGCACGCCACACGGGGCCAACTTGGTGGCCTACTCTGGCGGAGTGGACTCCAGCCTTGTGGCCGCCTTGGTCAAACGGGCGTTCCCCACCAATTCCTTAGCCTGCATTGGCCTATCAGCGTCCTTGCCCAGCGCACAACTAAGCCTGGCACGAGAAATAGCTGCTTACATTGACATTCCTTTGAAAGAGGTCACCACCGCTGAAGGTGACACACCCGGGTACGTGGCAAACCGGGGACTGAGCTGCTTTCATTGCAAGACGCATTTGTACACGGCCTTGCAAGCCGTCGCAGCTGAGGCGCAGAACTACCACGAGGAAGTGCATCACGCCAAAACAAATATAAGTTTAGCAACTGAAACAGGAGCTAACGCACAGGGGGGGGGAAATAAGCCTTCATTCGTCGTCACGCTCTTTAATGGCACGAACGCCGATGATAGACAAGATCCGACGCGGGTTGGCTTAAAGGCAGCGCGGAATTTTAGGGTGCGAAGCCCGATAGACCACTTGAACAAAAATGAGGTTCGGAAATTAGCACAAGCTCTCGGTCTTCCAAATTGGCAGCATGCGGCTAGCCCTTGCCTGCGGTCGCGGTTGGCGTTGGGCGTGCCGGCAGTAGAGGAGCACTTGCGAAAAGTGGAGGCGGCTGAGGAGTTGGTGCGGGCGACGCTAGGACAAGGAGGAAGAGAAGGAGGGGCAGCAGGATTGTTAGGCGTGCATCATAATGTCCGTGTGCGGCTTTTATCGGAGGGGAAGGCAGTGATTGAAGTTGATGCGGAGCTATTGGAGTCGGCAGCCTCGTTTTTCCTCGCGATGGAAGGGAGAATGAAAGCTGAATTGGGTTTCGCGGACGTAACTCTCCGTGCGTTCAAAAGTGGGAGTGTAAATGGCTTGGGCGGGACGACGAGGATAAGAAACAAGGGTCATGGAGGAGAAGAGGTCGAACAGGTGAGTGCTTCATTTGCGTCGAGCAGTTGTCACCGGAATTGCGCAGAGAAATGACAAGTTACGAAGAAAGAAATCAAACTGCAACCATATATTATCAGCGATTGTTGGTCCCATCTTCTCAATTCAACTTGGATCCACATGTTATTTATTTGCGATCACAATTATCTGCCTGTCCTCTTCCATGTTTGCTTACTTTTAATAATATTGATACATGCATATGCAGTATAATTTAGAGGCAGGGATGGGGCGTATAAGCGGGGGTGTATTAGACGGGCGGCCCGAACCTATTGATTTGTTGAGCGGGAAGATGCGTTGCTTTGCAATTTTCTTGAGCATGGCGAGTGAAAATCATAATCAGGCAACGGTTCTTGGAATCTACTCCGTGAGCCGTGGAGTTCTGTTGAGCACGTTCTCATGAGCAACTCGCGGCCCTTATGGCGAGGGCTTGAAGCTCCGACGCTCGCCGACGCCCAGGTCATGGTCAGTGCAGTATCGTATCATCTTCATCGCACTGGTCGGTACCAACAACTATCCAATGGGAGGTGTGATACAGCGTTTGAACAGTGCCCTTGCATTGAAGTGGTAAAGAAGAAAGGTTCGAACTGGCTGACGTACGCGAAGAAAATGCAAGAGGAAAAAGTGCGAATGAAGCCGCCACCATCGTCATCCCTAGAGTCAGTTTCCCATGCGCACCACATACTCCAACAGAGGCTTGTACATGTCGCTATTCCTTCGCCTTGTCGTCTATGAGGGCTTCTTTAATTAGCACCCTCGCTGCAAGGCAGCGTTTCCCTTTGCAGCCCCATCCCCCATGTTCAAGTTCCTGTCTTGCCCTTTCACCCCACAATCAAAGACAGTAGCCAGCTATGGTGCACGTCATCTCCAAGGACCATTCGCGTTTGGTCAAATGCCTCTATCGGCAGCTGCTTAGGGACGCCCGCAGGGTTAAGCATTCGCGGGCGCCTTTCCTCTTCCTGCAGGAGCGCCCAAGTAGGGAAAGGTATTCGCACTTGTGGGAAGTGACGCCCGACCACGATGCCAGGCTCCTAGACGCATTCCTGCCATCATACCTCCGGCACGAGCTAACAACATGCGAACTCAAGTCACAGGTAAGGAAGAGGTTCAAGGACAGGGGGCTCACATTCCTTTTCTGCCTCAAAGATGACCATAAAAATTTGAGACCCAACAACATATTTGCAGTGAGACGTCCACTATCACGGGTTGGAAGAACATCTCTACGACCCTCTTGAATCCCTTATCTGAGACTTCTTCATTCGTTTCCCGCTCTTATTAAAACAACGACCTCACAGGAGATGGAACGCATCGTCAAGGCCAATTTCCGTCGCTTCCGCAACCTGGGCGTCGCCGGGGCCTCTGCCTCTAACAGTGGCGGCAGCGGTAGCAGCAGAGAGTTCGCAACACTTTCACCTTCCAATAGCAGTAGCAGTAGTAGTAGTAGTGGCAGCAGCAGGCGGGGCAGCAGGAACCGGAGCGGGGGCGCTTCTTCGGCGGCTTCTGCTTCTCCGCCTCCGACGCTGGACGAAGTCATAGATGATTGCATGACTTTGACGCGCCTCATGTCCGAGCAATTACGTTTGTTCGAATGCACGAGCGTCACGGACTCCTTTGGAGTGCGTGTCATTGCTACGGCCACCGCCGCCATCGATGAGCAGCAGCGACAGGAGCAGCAGCAACAACATCATCAAAGCTCTTCTTCCACCCCGCAATCCCCTCCCCACTTCTTCTTCTATAACATCCGCGTCGAGAATAGAAATCGGAAGGCGACGGTGCAGCTAGTGGGGAGACATTGGGTTATTCAGGATAATGAGGGAAAGGAGAGTGACTCGGTGCCCAAGGGAAGCATTGGTATGTTAGACTTAATGCCTGATGTGATTCACCCATGTATACCTCAGACTTCCGTTGAATGTCTGAAATGTTTGTCGTACACATAAAATGAAGGCCTGTGATATGGGCAGAACGCGGAAAACTTTATCACTTTGACTTCACAAGTCTTTTCGCTTTTTATGGTCCTAACTTATGCACGTCCCCCGTCCATCCTCCCTTCTTCACACGCAGGGGTTGTGGGTCACGAGCCCGTCTTGCGACCAGGGCAAACGATAGTGTATATGAGCGGTGCCAAGCTGCCCACCCCATACGGCAGCATGCAGGGCTCCTTTCAAATGGTCAAGAAGATGGGGGAAGGCAACAGTGTACCTGACAAGTTTGACGCACGGGTCAGCCCGTTTGTTCTCAAGTAGAGGGATAAAGGGTAGGCTAAGGTTAAAATATGAGATAAAATTCGAAGCGAAAAATGACACAAAAACCATATCGATAAAAGAAACGACCACTTTATACAATCGTTATCATGTCGATACTTGGAAGAGTGATAGGGTGGGCGGAGAATGCTGACGCCACCAAAACAGGAAAACGACATGCGCACCGTGCCGTTTTCCTTGTGCGTTGACCGCCATTCAATCTTCTGCATCTCCTGAAATAACAATACGGAGCCTAAACTGTTTCCGATCCATTCAGATTTATGGATCATTCTGTTTCGTCCTCCAGACCTTCCTCTCATCTTCTTTTTGATTTCTTTTCTTTTGCTTCCTTTTTAGGCAACCAGTATGATTACATAATTGCACAGTCATTGCTTCGAGAAGACCCCCGTTGCACCAGGATGGCCTGAAGTTCTCGTTTGGAGCGTTCGTACGTCTCAATAAACTTGCTGCGATTCTCAATCTTTGTAAATTCCACATCGTGAATGAGTTTGTTGCGGATTGTGGCGAGGAAACGCATCCTACGCATCAGGTCCTCGGGCAAAGGTGAGGAGGAATCTTGCACCCAGGAGATTTTCTCGTGCAGCCCCTTGCCCTGCGCGCCCCATTCGTGCTCCAATAAATGCTCTAGATTCTTGCTTGCCTTGATGGCAAGTTCGTAGTCATTGCTGGAGTAGGTTGGCCCAGCCAAGAACTTAATGAACGCCGAGAGCGCCTCTCCGAATTTGACCATGGTGTGGCGAGGAAGTGGGAATGTCGTGTGTGGATATGCTTAGAACTAGAATACTCGCTAGGATGCTTTCAATTTGGATGGCTTAAGGCGCGTCGGTAGCGATGGAGGTCGAGTGCGGTGGGGCCTAGCCGAGCGTCGGAAGCAGGCGAGCGGATAACGCCGGGGGGGGGAGGTAGATGAGAACGCTGATGCCGCTGCTTGCTTGCCTGGCTGGGACTGTCCGCAATCTCCTGTACGGGTGTATGTTGAAGGAAATAATGGCAATGCAGCAGTTGGCGTACAAGCTGTGACGGCAGGTCTGCCTTGTACAGAGAGGGAAAGGCAAGGGATGGGGGAACTTCAAATTTCACCCGGCCATGGGCAGGGCAACCAGTTCTTACCCCACACAATTAAGTCACACTCAAGCATTAATCTCTCACACATCTTTCTCGTTCAGACCAAACAATTAATAGGACGTCAACTGTCAGTCTAAGTTGGTGAAGGGAGAGCGGGATCTGGAGAGGGAAGGACACCCTTCCAAAGCAGATCAAAAAAGAGAACGGCAACATCAACGGCGTCACCGTCAAGGTCATGTGGGGCCGGGTCAAGGAGCTCTTTCGCATCCCCAAGTTGGCTGGTATTGGTGCCGAGAAAGGTAAGCAGCCCAAGGGCTTCACGATATTTCTGCTTGGACTGTCATAATGTTGAAGAATAGACTGCAGCCTGCTCTCAACATACCCTTATGTCACAATCTCCCACTCCCATTCCCCCACTCTTCTCTTGTAGCACCACTCCCCATCTTAGCAGCCAACACCCTGGGTGCTGGAGGCACACCAACCAAGCTAAAATGGACCGTGTTGACAGACTGCAGCATCGGGGGCAAATCCAAGGGGTCGTTCGAAGTGCTGCCAGCCGGAGACGCTGCGGAAGAGGAGGAGGACGTCGGTGGTGGGGCAATGACGAAGACAGAGAGGAGAATACCCCTTGCAGTCTTTTCCGGCCAGCTTTCAACCTTACGGCCTTCAATGGACCCCAAGTAAGTTGTTTGGTGTCTAATCCGTTTTTGGGCCGGTAGCCTCGTCCCCGTCCCGCGCAACGCGCAAGTTTGGCGTTCAGAGCGACACGTACACGCATAAGTTCCCACCAACGAAATTCAAGTCCAATTCACGCCTCTCTGCCTTCAATTTATCTCTACACCCTCTGTATCGTAGAGTAAAGCGCACGGGGTACTCCGCCGTAAAAATCATCATGCCCCGGGCCTTAAAAATCGAGAATTACGAGGGCCTCGAGCTTTCTGTCCGCACAGATGGACGGAACTACGTAACTAATCTTGAGGTAGTTAGAGCCTGCCTAGCTTTATACGACAATCATGTGATTATAATTCATGCGAGAATGGACGCGTCCCATTGTACCAAATAAAGAGTACGGCGTAGCCTTTCGCGCCAAGCAAACACGTCTCACCCTCCCATCATCCTTTCCCCCCACCTACAGGTGGACAGCTTCTTCCCCGACGAGCTCTACCAAGGGTACATAACAGGACTACCTGCAGGGCAGTGGTGGACGATCCAGTTGCCTTTCAGAGACATGACCTTGACGCGTTTGGGGCGGTTGTCATACATCCAAAAGGAGCTTGACTCAACGTTTGCCTTGGAATCGATTGGCTTCTTGGTGGCGGATGGAAAACCGGGCCCTTTTCGCTTGGAGATCGGCGGGGTGAACGCTGTGGGGAAGGTTGAAGGGCGGCCGTTGGACGCGACAGTCGGAGGCGGGGACGATGGTGCTGGGAGCAGTAAAGCGGATGAAGAAATGCGGGAGGGAATGCAAGTGGAAGAGGGGGTGGAGAGGGAGGCGGGGAGGAGAAGCAAGGGGGAAAATCAAGGGCCGGATTAGAAAGCGGGTAAAATAATTGCAAAAAGAAAAGGAAAGCCGATGGGATTCACCTATTTCCGCTTTCGTTTAATTTGAATGTTTCGGTTCTGCTTTAAAAACAACAACCGTAAATTATCTAGATGCATTTAGAAAAAAACAAAAAAACACGTCCGTACAAACCGAGCTGAGGGTACCCTCCCGTCTCGTTCTGCATATATGTCTGATTCCCTTGCCGTCCAGAGCGTCCACATCACATACCCACATACAATAACACGCACGTGGTCATGGCAACCCCACTTGTGAACTTCTCACGCAGACGGCTTAGTTGCTGTTCTGAGGTTGTACTTCCCAATTCGTCACTCCGGAGGAAGCTCTCGCGGTCTTCGACCATGTCTCATCCGCTCACTGTTTCCACACCTCTCTATGCCACAGCCATGTACGTTCCAAGGTACACACAACTACGGCGGCGGCCTCGACAACTTGTGCTTTCATTTATTATCGTCTTTGCCAACTTGGGGCTTGTCGCTGGGTTTGTTTACCCGGCGGCTTTCTCATCACTTGGCAGTTCTCCTGCTCTATCAAGGTACGCTGGTGACACCACCTGCAAGTGTCACAACGATGCTATGCTATCTACACCATGAGATGTTTACATATCACCCCCTTGCCTCCCTCATCCCTCATTATTATCACTCTCCCTTCACATAGACCACACACCTTCCGCCAGGCTATCGAGACTCCCGTCCCCTCCCCTTCCTCCTCCTCCTCTACCTCTCCCTCCATTACCCCCATCCTCCGCGACACATTCGACTGCACCGGTTTCTTCTGTCCCTTTCGAACCTTTGGAGTGGAGGCACTCGTTCCCTCCTCCTCTTTCTCTTCCTCCTCCTTTTCCTCCTCCCCACCTTCCTCAGCTGCCAAACCCCTCCTCCTCTACCTCCCCGGTCTCGACGGCTCAGGCCTCACCGCCTTCGTTCAATACCCCGCATTGGCTGCAGAATTCGAGGTTCGCTGTCTTACCATGCCCAACACCGATAGAAGCACTTTCATGGACCTCGTCCACCTTGTCCGCACCGAGCTCCGTTCCTTCCCCCACCGGCAAGTCTTTCTCATGGGTGAGTCCTTTGGCGGTCTCCTCGCTCTGGGGACAGCCCTCGAACGTATTAATCGCCCTGATGCCCGCGAAAGTACCACGGAGATTAAAGGCGTAGTACTAGTTAACCCCGCCACCTCCTATTCTAGAACGATCTGGGCGAAATTTGGCCAAGCAATAACCAAGCTCCCAGAGCCCTTCTACGGACTCTCACTCCTCCCGATTGGACTCCTCCTCGTCGATGCCGGACAGATTCAGAGCGTGATTAAAGATGCATTTGGTCGGCTGCGGGAAATCTCGTCGGTTTCGTCGCTTTCATCCCCTCGTCCTTCGCCCCCTAATCCCGCGGACCAACGTGCTCGCATGGCAGCCTTAGGTAAAAGAATAAATTTAGATGAATACATAAATACATCAGAAGACATGTGTGGAATCAAAAAGAGAGATGAGAATCTTGATATCCCCATTCTCCGAACCAAACTTGAAGAGGAACATTTGGCGGCGGTCCTTCTACTGACTCATATAGCACACACACATACACACACACACACACACACCCCTAATCCTCCCTCACTTCCTCCCTTTCTCCTTCCCTTCCTTTCTCGTTTATTTTCCCTCTCACAGGACTGTCACCCTTTCAAATTGAGTTCTTCTCCGCAGCCCTCCCGGTGCTCATTGAGCGATTGAACCTTCTACCCGCCCCGTGCCTGGAGTGGCGGCTGTTGCAATGGCTAGGGGCGGGGTCAGAGATGGTCGAACCGCAGCTACACAGGCAAGAAATGGAATAGGGGTAGGGAAGGGGGGAGGGAGCCATGACGAGTCAGGTGGAAGCCGCATTTGTGTTAGAATCGCATTGCGCCTTGTGTCTTCTTGTCCTTACATTTTACAAAAATACACACATACACACACATACACACATACACTCTTCTCTCTGCCAACGGCAGGATAAAAACCCCTGTGTTAGTAGTCGCGGGGACGGTGGATCGCCTCTTGCCATCGTTTGAGGAAGCTAAACGTTTAAAGAGAGAGTTGACTGATTGTCAAATTCATTTTGTGGAGGGGGCGGGGCATGGAGGCAGCCTGGATCAGCGGGTGCAGTTGCTGGAGATTCTCAAGGGTTGGGCGCCAGTGGGGAGGGTTTTGGGATGATGAGATGCAAAGAAAGGAAAAGGAGGAGAAGGGGGGGGAGCGCTTGTGTGAGGTTTGCTTTGTGGAAGACGCGGGGCATGATGCAGCTTGAATCAGCTGCAGATTCGACAGCGGTGGAGGTGGTTGCAAGAGATGAAGGCTGGTGAGAGAAAGCAGGGAAAGGGGAGATGGATAAAATGACAGCTGATCAGAGATAACGGACGTGTTAGGGTTAAGAGGAAGGATAGAATGCGTGGTTTGATTGATTTCGATTTTTTGTATTTGAGGATTTTGGAGTGTGGAGATTGACAGAGAAGAAAAGAGGGTCACGTCCGTCGGAGCAGTGATGGTTGTCGGTCGTCGACTGCAGGGTATAAAATGACGACGGACGTGTTGAGGATAAATTGTGTGAATGGATAGGTAAAAAGCGCGTAATCTGTACATTGGACCTAGGGTTATCGTCCTAGTATCCCCCCCGGAAAAAAAAATGAATGAATGAAAATAAGTTTGACAAGAACGAGTTGCGATTGGGCTAGTGCACGCCTGTGTGAGGGCTTGCGGCCCATGGGGAAAGGGGTGAGCAATCCGTCGCCTTCGGCATACGTGAACGAATATCGCTTGTATGTGTATGCCAATCCGTTTTAAGGCTTATTGCCTCTCTTCAATACCGACTTAGTTCCAACATACTCTCCTTCTCTAGCTATTGGCCAACCTATCTACTGCTACCCATTTATGCCCCGCACAGGCTCGTCCGCGCAAGTCTTCGCACTTGAATCATAGAAGCAGCAGCTGCAGCCGCCGCAGCACGAAGACTCGTCAACTCCGCAATTCGGACCTGTACTGGCAGGCGAAGAAAAGCTGGCGACCATATCATCAACACGTAGCTATGGCACATTTCTACCACTCCTCTCTTCTTCCTGGGAGGACAACGTCATGGCTGCCTCTTCGCCTCCCCCTCTCTCGATGAAAAGCCTGGCCTTTCCCGTCATGTACAGGTGAGTACATGAGCGAATAGAGGCAGACGGTAGAGGGTAAAACCTCTCATGCCACATGCTGGCTCATTAATTCTCATCCGTTTCGTTCTTTTCGGTACACCAAATCAGTATGCTTAGCTGAAGTTTTGAAAGGAACCGCAGAAGAGGGGAGGAGATAGTCAGGCGGTATTTGATGGATGTTCCCCGCGTGTGTGTCTTTCCCAGATGTTTTGATTAAAGAAGGGCACTTCCCCCTTGCTTCTGTCCCTGCATGATCATGTATGAGTCCTGCTGGGCCTGTTAGATGGATCTCTTCGATATGCGTGGGAAACCTTTTTCTCCATTTACAAACCCGCTATAGCTTCTATTCACTTCTCCTCTCTTTCACTCTCCCGCTGGAACGTCCTTCAGATGTCTCCTTCTTGCGAACAGCGAAGGTGAAATCTGCGGTGTCCGACTCGGGCTTGGCCATAATGGGCATTCAGTCGTGTCTGAGGTCCTGAGTGAAAGTGTGCAAGAATTGTGCCAAGTTGCCGAAGGTGATATCCTGACTCACATAGACGGGGTGACTGTCTTGGGTGGTAGACATCGGGATCGGAGACAGGGAAAAGGGTGGGAAGGAAAGGTAGGAGGAGTGGGGGGGGTCACTGCACGTCTGACCGTAGAGGAGTTATTGCAGAGACAGCAGGTGCCTTACACCCGTCAAAGAATGAACAAGTCCTCCCTACACCCGCAGCAGCAGCAGCAGCAGCAGCAGCAGCAGCGCCACCACCACCACCACCAACACCGAGAGTACCAGCATCATCCCTCATACTCCCCCCCCCCCTCTTCTGTCATCGAACTTCGTCTCATCCGTGCCAGCAGTCTGCCCAAATCTTCCACCTTCTCCCCTTCATTCTCCACCGCCTCCTCCCCTCCCACCCCGTTTCGTCACCTCCCCGTTTATTATTACGAAACGCATCCCAAGGACACCTTAGAGAGTATTGCCCAATTTTTCCACATCTCCTCTCAAGACATAAGGCGGAATAACCGGGACTATTTCCCCTCAGGCGAAAAAGCGGGAGGGATTCACCCGGGGATTTTGTTAAAGATACCGAACCCGACGTTTTTTGAGGAGGAAGGGAGGGAGGATGAGGTAGGATGGAAGGAGGAATACGTGGAAGAGGAGGAAGAGGACGAAGGCTCGTCATCGTTGTTGGCCTCCTCCCTATCCTCTTCTTCCCCCTCCTCCTCCTCCTCTGCTTGCTCCTCCAGATGGCACAACACAAGGGCCGGCGTTTCGCCAACAAGCCAAAGAGTCGTTCCATCCTCCTCTTTCATCCTCCCTCGCACACCCCCTTCCACCCCGCCATCCCTCCCCCGCTCCCTCCCCCCCCTTCCCCTCCGTATCCTCCATGACGTGCGCGACAATGAATCCGTCGATTCCCTCGCTCGTCGCTTGAATGTCCAAATCATGGATCTCCGAAAGTGGAATCGCTCTTTGTTTCCTACGGGGGAGACCGTCAATTTCTTGCCAGCGGGGACAAGGGTAGTGGTTTTTGCCGCCCCTGTCGCTGTGTCAGGGGGGCCGGGTAGACAGTCAGAGAGGGAGAGAGGGCGAGAAGGAGTGGCGAAGACGAGGCCGATTCGGATCGTGGAGGGAGGGGAAGAAGGAGAGGTCGCCCCAGTGAGTCGGAGAGGAGAGCGGGTGTGTTTGGGGTAGCATTTGATAAGCTGGAAAAGTGGGGGAAATTACAGGGGGCGCCCAAAACAAGAAGAGAAGTGCCTAGAAGGAAGAGCGTTGGATGAGAGAGAGAATGGGAGAGAGGGTGTGTATAGGGTGTGAGAGAGGGAGAAAATGATGGAGGGGTATTTATCGAAAATGAGGGGGAGGGAGGGAGAAATATGACATTTACACGTACAATATGCGAAAAATGGACTCGAAATGACGGTCGGTCTATCACCACCAGAATAGGAGCAGCAGTAGTTGTACCAGCACCTGGAGTGACCGCAGTAAAAGTAGAAGTGGCAGCGGCATAAACAGTACTAGCGAGGGCGCCCGGGAGGGAAACACTTGCAGTGTGCAGCCGAAACGGTATCTTTATTTTTCAACTTGCTGTCCCTTCTGTGTGCACATTTCCTGGCTTTGGTGGTCCATGATTATCAATGCGGTGTCATGCATGGGAGTGTTCAAATTTTCAAAACTATTAGGAGCGTGTGTGTTTGTTTGAGTGGGGGGAAGAAAAGGGAGGGGGGGCGCGGGGGGATCGCATGCACGCTCGAAATTGAGAGGCCACTTTATTTTGTATTGGCTGCATACGACATGAGTAGTATTTATATACGTGCACAAGAACCGAAAGGAAAAAACGAGGGGGAGAAGAATCAGATCACTGCAATCAAGAAATAAAACTCGCAATACAAGCTCATTGTTAAGCCTTATTTTTCTCGTTCCCATATGCTCACCCTTTCTCTTCCTCCCCTCCCTCCTCCTCCTCCTCCTCCTCCTCAAACTCTGCACTCATATAAATACCCACCGGATCCCGCCACACCTCATTCTTTAACACTTCCCCCATTTCCAGATCGCGGTCCTCGGCATGAAAAATCGAAAAGAACGAGGGCTCCACGTCCTTCGGCATGGGGTCTTGCGCCATCAACGTGGTGACCAACGTGGCTTTCAAATCCTTTGCTCCCACCGTATCTTTCCAGTCTATCTCAGAGGATGTAACGGTAGCCTCATGGTCTCGAAAGCGATATTCCTTCCACAACACTGCGTTCGTAAAGTACACGTTCGGCGAGAAATGGAAGTCGACCCGGTAATCAGGCATCGTTACTGTCCCTCCTGCTCCCACGGCTGCTTCCTCATTCGCATCCTTCTTCACGTCTACCACCTCTAGTTTGGTGAGGTGGCGGAGAGCTCCTTGGTCCAGGTCGGTGATGTGCTCGCCCGTTGAGGGATGCACAAGCAAGACGCGGAACCAGAACTCAGGCACCTAAGGGAAGAGTGCAAGCTTGAGCATTGAGGACGTTTTTCTTTTTTCGCTTTTTGATTCATTTATCAACTTGTTTACTAACTAAGTTGATTATTCATTTATTTGAACCTTCTTAATCTCTTTAAATTCCCATGCATACATACCTGTTCTATCTCCTTTTGTCGGCGCGCATACACGGGCAGTTTTTGCTCGTTATACTTCTTGATTATCTGTAAAATCCCTTCTGCCTGTGCTGTTTCCAACGCAGCCAGTTCTGTTTGTACGGCATAAATTGCTTTGATGCCATCTTCTTCCGCTTCGTCCGCTGCATTTGAGGAATTTCTACAGGTTTCTGCGGGGACTTGAACGCTACTGTCCTCACCGTCCATGTCCGTGCGTGGGGCCTAAATTATTTGAAAGGATGAGTGCACAGCCATAGATAGTTGACAGCATCGTGGAAAATAGTTCCTTGTAAAACAAATGATCTAGGCTATTTTGATCGAAGCTGCGCTGCGGTTAGGTGGGGTTATAGCAGCAGATGCGGCGCGGAGCCACGAGGCTGGAGAGGATTGGAGAGGACAGCTCTGGCGCGAGCTCACGGGAAAATAATAGAGACGCATCATGCATCAACATCGATGTGACAATCTTAATGTATGCCTGCAGCAAGAAGATGTATATTCCGCTGCCACAGAACACTGCATGCCCTTCACTACCACTATCCTCTTCGAACCCCACACCCCAACAAGCCTTGGCCTTCCCATCCCCAGCCTCTCACCTTTCTCTTCATCAAATCACTCAGGTTGACGGTCCCGCGCTTTGTTACCATAATTGTCAAAGATCAGTCTGTGAAGGCGGAGTGGTGGATTGGTGCGAATAAGAAGCAAAAGAGTTGCGTTCCTTCTTGACCTCCCGGCTCCAACATGCAGAGAAGACTCTTATCCGCTGCCCACCGAGCCAAGGCACGCGTTGAATTTGACCGGGCACTTGTCTTGAGCGTGCCTGATACGTCACCACCTGGACCAGAAAAGAGTATGCGTGCATGATACGTCACTATCTGGACAAGGACGTAGTGTACTAGCCCTTGTTTCAAAAGGCCCTATTTCCCCGACAAAACATAGATGGCACCTACAAATTTTCGTGACCCAAGCCCCACCACAACCCCGCTCTATTTCCTTCGTCTGCCGCTTCCACACGGACCGCACCACCACTAATTTGCCTATTTCTTCTCCTATAACACTATCAGGTCATGGCAGAGGTAGAGGCGGCAGCTCGCAGCCACGAGGCACATCGGTACGTGCGAGAGGATACGTATGGGGGTCGGGGGAAAAGCATGCATATCCTAACAGAGGAGGCTGGGGCCTACACCAATCCGAGGCACAGGCTTGACACATAACATTAACAATAAAAACCGTGTTGTGGAGCGAGGTATACGGCCAGGGCAGGACCCGTCTGCATTCCCGCCGTGCTATCACCCGCGCTGGGAGAAAGCTTAAGATGCTTGGATTCACACTCCTGTCTCGAGCCCAGGAGGAATGCTTGGGATGCCCCATTCCCACATATGTCACTCATACACTATCCCTTATCATGTTACTACAAATGCAGCGCGGCGTTGGCAGATTGTCCTTTGGTGGAGATTGTGCATTTCCACGACTGCCTGCGGGGGGAAGTCAAACTCTTTGCGGCGGGCACCGCCAAGCTCAGGTGAGCTTTTGGACAGAGAAAGAGAGGACGACATGCATGGAGAGCGAATGGGCACGGAGAATAGAAAAGAGGCATTTTGGTCTTAGGAAGGACTCAAGGAGTCTATATAGAGTGCTGAATAATTTGTCAGGCATGTCTCATTCCTCCTCTTAACGACCAACAGAGCAATCGTCGGCAGCCGCGGGGTCTTCTCACAAGAAGTTATCGATCTCGAGGCCCAACTCCATGCACAGTTCCTCTCCCTTCGACGCGTCTTCCAAGCGCACAGCAAGGCCGAGGACGACCTCATCTGGCCCGCCCTCCGTGAAAAGGCCTGGCGAGACGGCGTTGCTCGGGAGTCCCTGGAATGTGCTTTGGAAGAGGATCATTCCGATGAGGAATACATATTTGCCGAGATTGAGGGTTTGTTGGCCTTGTTTGAGAAAGGGTGCAATCCTCCACCACCGCTGCTCTCGCCATCCTCTTCTTCTTCACCAGCAATATCTACAGCAACAACAGCAGCATCAGCGGCAACAGCAGCAGCAGCAACGGCAGCAGTAGCATCCCTCCCCAACGTGGCCGAAACCACCCGCGAAGCCCTCCGCCTGCTTTCGGAGCTCGAAGGGCTGGCAATCCGGGCGTCGGAGAATATGATCAGTCACTTGCAGCGAGAGGAGACTGAGGTCTTGCCGTTGATTCAACGGTGTTTTTCCCGGGAGGAGATGGCGCGATTGGTGGGGACCATCCTGGGAGAGAGGCCGGGGGATCTGATGGACACGATTTTGGCAATGATGTTCCGCAATCTGACCCCTGAATGTGCGTATATTAGCTTCCCTTTGGGCCCTAATGTGCCCATATTGGCTTCCCTTTGACCCTTGAATGTTCTCATATTAGCCTCCTTCATTCCGCCTTTCTCTCCTTTCTTTGTCACACCTCTTCCTCCCTCTCGCCCTCCTTTCCTCTTTCTTTCGGCATTATTGGTTTATTACGTTCGTGTTGAGGTCACCATAGCTTCCTTCCCTTCCTCCCCACTTCCCCTCCTCTCCACAGCGAGGGCTGACATGCTGCGGCACGTCAAGCACGCAGTGGACGGGACGTTTTTTGATCGATGGTTAAGCTATGTCCGGCTGGCGCACCAGGGATCAGCTGCTGCTTTTCTGGACGAGGCGGCAGGAGGGGATGAGAGCACCCTGGAGAGGGAGAGCAAGGTGGCTGAAGAGAAGAATGCGAGGACGGGTGCAGTTGGGGGGGGAGGAGGAGGAATGGGAGGAGGAGAAGGGGGAGGGGGGAAGACGGAGGTGGGGTGTTTCATGGCTTGTGGTCGTGACAGCGAGGAAGGGGGGGAGGATCAGGGGCACACCGCGGATGGAATTTGTGCGTCTCCCCACAATGGCCGTACGTGTACCATCACGCATCACCACCGCCATGAACGGGGAAAGCCTCGCCCTGGCTGTCGTATGTGCGGTTGGGTGGGCCGATGTCCCCGCGAGTCGAAATTAGAACCCCAAGAATTCGAAGCGGCCGTTCGCGCAATTGCGAGAGACAACAGCTTGGGGATGACGGACAAGAGTAAAGCGGTGCAAACCCTTCGGTCATGTTCTTGGCAGCAGAAAAGGCCCAGGCCAGGGCGAACCATCACGGCAGGTACGGTTGGCCATATCCATCCTCCTCCACCTCCCTCATCCTCGTCCTCCACCTCGGGCACTTCCTCCTCTTCTTCCTCGTCGGCAATGCCCCCTTCCTCCCTCTCCGCCATCCCCGCTGCCAACATCACCAGCAATAGCAGCAGCAACAGCAACACGATCTCCTCGCAACTCAAGGCGCCAAGCGTGGCCATGCCCCTCCCTCCCCCTCACCGCCCTCCCTCCGCCGTCAAAGAGGCCCACGATCGCTCCCCATCCCACACCCCCACGGGTGAACTCGGTTGCAAGCACTACCGCCGCGCCTGCAAACTCCGCGCAGCCTGCTGTGGCCGTCTTTATCCTTGTCGTCTTTGTCACGACGAGGCGGCGGGAGACCACGCGATGGATCGCTATGCAGTGACGGAAATTTGTTGCATGCATTGTGGCGAGCTCCAGTCGCCAGCAAGGGCATGTAGGAATCAGGGGTGTCGGCAGATTTTCAGCGCCTACTATTGCGACATCTGTAGGTTGTATGATGATGCGGCGGGAAAAGCCATATACCACTGTCCCTACTGCAATGTGTGCCGACTTGGGAAGGGTCTTGGGATTGACTTCCGGCACTGCATGACATGCAATGCGTGTGTATCTCTCAACGTAGCCCCAGAGAAGCATAAGTGCATCGAGCAGGCGCTGCAGAGAGACTGTCCAGTGTGTTCCGAGCCATTGTTCACGAGCACGACGCACTATAAAGTCTTATCGTTGTGTGGGCATTCCATGCATCGGCAGTGCTATGAGGCCTATCGACAGACGGCTTACACGTGCCCGATCTGCAAGAAGTCCATGGAGGATATGACGAGTCATTTTGCAGGGCTTGACCTACTCTTGCAGACCTACCCCATGCCGATTGAGTTTGCCACGTGGCGCTCGGATGTGTTATGTCAGGACTGTGGGGAGGAGAGTCATGATATTCCCTACCATTTTTTGTACCATAAGTGCACGCGTGGATGTGGGAGCTATAATACTCGGGTATTGCAGGCGGGCGATCGAGGAGGTGGGGCAGGGGGGATTGGAGGGGGAGTTGGAGGTGAAGGAGGAAATGGGGAGTCGTCGTGAGAGGCAGAAGAGGAGGACAGGAGGACATATATTTTTGTTTAGGACTGGTGTACGAGTCAGAAGGGAAAAAATCAAGAAGCGCGGAAGGAGAAGGAAAAGTATGAGGATGACGGAGCGCAAATACAACAGTGTATATACGACGTATAAAATGAAGCTGGATTTCTTACCTTCTATATATATGCGTCTACTTGCATGTCCAAATAGTTTTTTTTGTGTCTGACGGTTTGCAGCTTGAGCAATAGCACCAAAGTGAGCGAAAAGGGCTCGGTGTAAGAGAAAGTGTGCTGCTTGGCACTAACCGACACACCCAGCCCACGATGCATCCCTAGCAAAACAAAAAACTTAAGAACCACATAGGGGAAACCCCAAAAGAGAAAGAGACGATCAACAAATAAGAATTTTAAACTGCAGTGCTCCATTATTTTTGTCATCACGCCGTTTGAAGTAAGGCTCAACTCAACTTGAGCAACGTCGTGCGTGTGTCGCCTTGTCCAAATGCTGTCAATGCCATTCCCGCCCCTTTTCCTCTACGACTGGGCACGCTTTCAATCTACCTATCCCACCATATCTACCCCATTTGACTCAGAAATGGGACTCCCAAATGTCCCGGGCGGGCGACCAGGACGACGACGGCATGATAGGTCAAGGAGCGCTCCTCTGCTGTTGTGCCTTGCTGCCGCCGCCGCCGACTCCCACATGCTGCTGCTACCCCGCCATGTCATGGCTGCCGGCAGTCCGAGCCTCACAAGTACACCTACAGCTTATGTCCTATCTTCCTTCCACCTTGGCTCCAGATTGCTGCAGAAGAGGCCTTTGCAACAACAAAAGACGAGTATATCATCTACATCATCAGTGCCATCACGCCTTTCAACGACGTCAACCACGTCGACACAGCGAAAGTCCATCATGCCCGACGATTACTCAGGTCAACAGCATGAACGCTTGACCTCCGCTCCTTCCTGGCGCAAGGCGGAGCAAGTCAAGCAACCGTCAGCCCTCGAAAGTGCCTTGTGGAACTTGCCAGGCATGGCTTGGTCCGGCGTTTCTTCCGCCCACGCCGGCCTCGTCAACCTAACGGGCTCTGTGGCAGGCGGCGTCGTGTCAGGCTTTAACGCCGTTGTAAATCCTGTGGCTGCTGCTTCGGCGACTACGATTACGAATACAATGGGGGCGGCTGCACGGAATGGGCGGGGACCCGGAGGGGAGGGAGCCGGCAGTGTACAGAGTCCGAGTGGCACTAATCAACCGCATGAACTCTATGGTGATGATGGTGAGGAGCTCTTCAGTCAAGAAGGGGAAGATGATGGTTTTTTTGCGCCGGTGCATGCGTACGATGATTCGTTGGAGTTGGTCGTGTGGGATGATGCCACGCTTTACGTGCCACCGCCGGATGTGGTAGCTGTCGAGGGACGGGAGGACGACTCACCCATCATGAGTCAATTGCAGAATGAGGTGGCTCAGATGCTGGGTAAAACACCTCCATCGCCGTCTCCGCGTGGGCCGAAGAAGAATGGGAACAAAGAGCAAATGAGGGAAAGGAAGGCGCAGCAGCATGCACCAGTATGTGCTGACAGCAATTCTTTGAGTGTGGCACATTCCAATGACGAGGACAAATCCTATGACACCCTCCACAATCGACGTAGTGCTACCGCCCGCCTTCTTGGTCAGGCTGCCCAAAAGGCTGCCGCTGCTGGTTATCTTGCTGTTCAAGCCGTGTTGATGTGTGCTGCTGCCCTCATCCAGGGGCCTCAGCAAAGAGTTCTGCAGCTCGCGCACGTGGTGGATGTGACTTTACGAGCCATGATTGCGACCCTCGCTTTGTATGGTGCCATTATCTCAACCTTCGTCCGTCGCGCCTTCGCTCCTAAAGCCAAAACCCTGCCAAGGCCCGATGTCTTCCAAAGATTGACAACGACATTCACTCGTTTCCTGCATGCGAACTATCCTTGGCTGCTGGCCCACCCCATTTTCTACGGCCGCCCCTTCCCCTGGCAATGGAAGGGATGGAAGCCTCAACGACCGTCTTCTGACCTCTCCCGCTCCTCATTAAGTGAAAGCAGGATCCAGGGCTTGCCCACTCTTTCCGCCCTCCTTCGTGACCTGGGCGATGCCGTCACGCCCCACAACCTCCTCCAGAAAAAGCGCGAGCGTCGCGCCGAGGAACAGCAGCTGCAGCTTGACCAGCTGCAGCCCTGGAATTTACCCTTTCATGTAAAGGACGACTGTTCGAAGTCGACCTTACAGCTGAGCCATGATGCACGGGACTGGGGGGCGTTGAGGCCTACCTCTCCTCCCTCCCCACGTTTGGATGTCGTCACTCCACTGGTGGATTTCTCGGCATTGGTTCCCCCTGCAGACGCGGAGGAAAATGATGAAACGATTCTCCAGAAGGAGATTAATGAGGCATTGAAGTCCCAAGGAGAGGAGCAGCAGCAGCAGCAGCGAGGAGCTGACACGGCTTTCCCGTCTTTTTCATCTTCCTCTAACGCGCCCTCTGTCATACGTCACACACCTCCCTCCTTTCCAGTAGCGACGACAGCTGCGATAAACATAAATGATGAGGCGAGAAGTTTTAAGAAAACTTCTGGCACCAACAGTGGCAGCAGCACAACGGAGCAAAGGGCGGCACCCTACAGCAAAGGCCCCGAGCTCTTCACTTCCTATTTTCCCCACGAACTCGGGGAGGAGGAAGGGGCGATTTCTCCATATCTGCAAAAGCTGCACCACCAGCAGCAGCAACAACAACAACAGCAGCAGCAGAAGTTTCAACAGTCAGGAGGAGCAGCAGTGGCAGCGACAGCAGCAACAGCAGCGGCAACAACAACAATAACAGCTGCCCCAGAAAGTCCGACGGACAGCAGCAATAGCGACGACAGCAACGACAGCAGCAATGACAACAGTACCATTTTGGATGGAAGAAATGCCAGTGCTCCTCCAAAAATGAAAGCAAGCTGGGCATCGGGTAAAATCGCCTCCGTCTTCTCCGCTTCCAGCCGTAACAATACCACCAGCACCCGCCCTTCTTCCTCTCATCTCTCCTCCTTCCCCTCCTCCCCTACAAACCTCGACAAATCCAAATCCAAAGAACTCGCGCAAAAAGAAGATGAAATAGACGCCATCCGGGCTGCCCAAGACTCAGCCTACGGTCGAATCCTGGCTGACCTCACCAGCACTCCAATGGCCATCACAGAAGAAGACGTTGTTGACCCCCCTCCTGGTCTAAATTTTCGAATGCCCTGGGCTGCGAGTGTGCCGAGCCTGGAGCAGATGGATAAGAAAATGGTGGTTTTGGCGGTAGAGTCTGCAAGGGCCGTGCAAAGCAAAACGCAACTCTGGAGATATATTGAGGAGATTGGAATAGCTCCCCTTCTGGCCGCCATCAAGAAAAGCTTCCATTCCACCGAGGAGGAAGCAGGTGGTAGCAGCAGTACCGACGGTAGTAGTAGCAGTATCAGCAGCAGCAGCAGCAGCACGTCGTCATCTTTTTCTCCTTCCTCTTATCCCTTTCCTCCGAGCTCGCCCTCCTTTGCTTTTCCGTCCCTTGACGAGGCAACGGCAGGGGAAAAGGGGGTGTTGCGAACACAAGCAGTGGAAGCCATCTTACATCTCATGAACGTCGCAATAGATCTACGTGTGCTCCGCGCTGCATTTGAAGAGGGTCCCGGCCTGGTGCTAGTGGTAGGGCGAGAGGTTGTTTCTGACCTGATCGACATTGTTGAGGAGCCCTTGTTGTTGCTCATGCCACGAATAATCCGTCCCCGGAACGACCAGCTTTTGTATAGAGGGCAGAGAGCAGCGGTGGAGGTGTTGTTTCAACTAGTGTTGGCATCGGATAAGGCGATAACATTGATTCAGAACGATGGGAGGTTGTGGAATGCCTTGCAGCAGATGACGGCTGAAGGGATGTATGCCTCCGAGAGCCCCACATATGCCACGTGCCATAAATTGTTGGCGGCGCTAGGGCACAATGAGTGGAGGCCACGCCAGCCGGGCCAGAGGGGGTTGAGAATTCTATCCTTTGATGGGGGAGGGACACGGGGAGTGCTGTCGGTGGCGTTGTTGAAGCAGGTGATGGAGAGGGTAGGGAAGGATGTGTTTGAGACGTTCGATGTCATCTGTGGGACAAGCACGGGAGGGATCTTGGCCGTGTTGTTCGGGATTGAGAAGCGGACAATCAATGAGGCGGAGGAGTTGTATGATAAACTGGTTAGCAAGATCTTCGCGTCATCCCCATTAATTCAAACGACCAAGTTGCTACTGCGCACGAGCTATTATGACGAGGTGGTGTGGGAGCAGGTACGTTTCCAGTGGATTATCTTGCTTCGCGTTCGCTCCTGAGCACGTTTCTCCATTTGCTATGGCGTCTCATCCCGTCCCCCCCCCTCTCCTTGCCTCTTCTCCCATTTCCACTCTCCAGGTGCTGCAAGAAATGCTAGGGGACGATTTGATGATCGATTCCATGGGCGAGGGCCCCCTGTCACCCAAAGTTTTCTGTGCTTCGCTCTCTCTGAAGACCAATCCAGCTTCCCTCTACATTTGGAGGTACGTTTACGCCTGAGATAACCTTCCCTCCCTCCCTCCCTCCCTCCCTCCTCCCTCGTCCGTTCATTTCATGCCTCCAATCAAAAGCTATATTTCGGCTCCCTCACAAGCCTTCCCCCTTCCCTTCCTCCCTCCCTCCCCAGAAACTACGCCTACGGCCCCGACCAAGAGCCTAAACACAGCGGCTCCTTCCGAGTCATGGTGCGGGATGCTCTGCGAGCCACTACTGCTGCGCCCACCTTCTTTTCGCCGTTGGAAAAAGACGATGCCAAATACTGTGATGGGGCTTTTTTAGCGAACAATCCTACAGGTGCGTGCATACGATTCCCTCTGCTTCTTCCTTTCTTGCCCTCATCAGATGATTTATACTTACCGACCCATCTTATCTCTCCCTTGCCTCCTCCCACAGCCGTAGCTCTTAATGAGGTCCGCACACTTTATCCCGGTGTGCCTGTTGAGTGTGTGGTTTCGATTGGCACGGGCGTGCATGTTGATAAACGGAAGTCCGACGGTGGGTACGGCTGGGAGGGGATCGTGAATGATCTGATTAATTGCGCGACCAACACGGAGGTGACGCATGAGACGCTGTCGGTGTTTTTGCCCAAGAGCAAATATTACCGCTTTAATCCCCAGACTGAATTTTTCCCCTTGGACGAGACCAAGCCCGAGAGGCTCGCGAGGATGAAGCGGATTGCCCGCGAATATTTTTGGCAGAGTGAGAATAAGGAGAGGATGAATCAGCTGGTGCAGTTGTTAAAGAAGGGGGGGAGCCCCTTACCGCACTTGAGGTCGTCATTGCGGCCGTAGCGAAGGGACGCGAGGGAAGGATGAGAGGGAGTGCATGGATTCAATTTGGGCAACTCTTTGAAAAGAAGAGGAGGGAGAAGGGAGGGAGGGAGGGAAGAATGAGTGAAGAGAGGTGTTGTACATGATGAAAGCCTCCGCTTTGCTAAACGTGGCATCGACAACGGAAGCCGTAAGCTCAGCGACAGTATCGACAAGGCGCACTGGTCAAGGTTGAACAAAAACAACACGAAATGTAACATATAGCACGATCAGGAGAGTCCATCATCGAACAGACGGTAAATAAAATAAATAGAAGAGGATAGATTATATACCGTGACAGCACCCTTATACCAAGAAGTGAAAGAACACAACCTTCAATCAGACCAATAGGACAGGATGATCAACATAAAGAACATTAAGAAGAAAAACAAGTCAATCTTAACGACGAGCATGCCCCTTTTGGTTCTCTTTATGGGTAAAATAACCCTTTTCCTCACGGTCACTCACTTTATGTTTTTCCTTCCTTTGTTCTATGGGACTGATCCCAAGCCGCCCAGTTATTTCTTCTCCTCTCAATCCAACCCTCGCTCTTTATGGTGAGAGAGGGATTAAAAGTGTCAATGTACAATCCCTTTGGGATTCCCTTATCTGTATCGTGGGACATTTCTGTGATCAATTTACGAAGGGGTTCAATTTCTATCTGATATGTCTCTGAGTGGAAGCACTGAAGTAGTACACATACGTCGTCGAGGCGCGTCGTGTATTTTTTGTATACACGTGTATGGATTGATGTTCATACGAAGGGCGGGCAAAATACATTCTCCTGTAGGCTTTGTGGCGAGTGTGTGGCCTCTCAACCGTTGTATATCCATTTCCTTCCCCTACTCCTCCTTCTCATTCTCCGGCCTCTCTCATTAAGTTTCTCGCTCACTCATTGTCGTCGTCATCACCAAAGGCTTGCACATACGGTTACAGACACTCAAAGACACGAGACTGTGTCATAAAGGGAGACAGACCGACTCATTCCTTGTATACCTCTCATTGCGAACAGTGTGTAATCCCTTTCTTCCCTCTTTCCTATCTCTATTGCTCCTCCTCCTCACCACCCCTTCCCCCCCCCCCTCCTTCACCTCCTCTTCCTCCTCCCCCTTCTTTCCTATCTCCTATGCCTGCTTCGGCGACCCCGGCGGCGAGGGCATGGGCGAGCTCGACAACCACTCCCTATCTCCCCTCCAATAAACAAGAACCAACGCTACCAGCAATGAAGTCCCAGCCGTAGTCAAAGCACACACCCCTAGATCCCACCACGTCCAAGCCATCCCTCCTCCTCCTCCTGCTCCTCCTCTCCTCGCCTGCTGCTGCCATGCCGAAGCCATGCGATGGACCTCCGAGAGGTCGAAATTCAGACTTTGCCACCCATTTCCCCATCTTGGGGGCTCCCCTTGCGCGAGCTTACTGCCACCTGTACATCCATGCTCCTCCTCTTTGTCCCTTGCCTCGACCTCCGCCTCCGCCCCCACCGCACCTTTAACATGCCGTCCCTCCTTCCCTCCCTCCCCCTCCCTTCGCATCCTCTCCTTCATCGCCGCCTGTTCCTTCTGCTCCTCCCGATCCGCCTCATCCAAATAAACGTGGTGATGGGGCAACGTCGCCGCAGTCCCCTTTTCAGCCTCCTCCTGGTCCAAAGGCACTTCCGACAGCGCGAAGCCCAGGGTCCACTCCACCTCCATCCCCTCAATGTCAAGCACGAACGTCACATCTCGTGAGTCCCCCGGGAAACCGTATCCGTGTTTCAGCAACGTATGAATGTACACCACCTCCGCGCACCGATAAGGCAAGAGGTCGTCGCGCGTGAAGGCATGGTTGGTACTGCTCGTATTCAGGCTCCCCCACGGCTGCGCACAAAACTTGGACGCCGCCGTCTCAATCTCATCAATGCTCGGACTCGGCCAATGCGGTAAATCTAACGGGCCCAGCTGTTTCATACAATCCAATGCAAAAAAGAAAACCGACATGGCCAGAAACTGCCCTGTCAACGGCGGGTGCCGCACCCCATCCAGACCACAGGGCTCATGGGGCGTACATCTCTCATGCTCCTCATCCCACAACATCTTCCGTATCTCCTTCCCACACAACTCCGCCTCCCCTGTCCCTACCAACCGGTGCCCCTTGAACCACTCCTGATGCCCCGAGAAAGCACACGGGTTCTCAACCGCCGCCCCCGCCACCACCGCCGGATCCATGGGCGCCACGTGCCTCGTCAAATGCGACCACAACCGATACCTTATTGTGTCAACACCGTAGGCCAAATACGACTGAACCCAAAAATCAGATTGGTTTAGTGCCGCGCCCGAGTCCTCCATGTGCTGAAACACGATCTGAGTGGAAGACCCGCCTAGGTCCAAGGCACCTACCAAGGTTTGCGTCGGTCCTCGCTTACTGCCGCTGGCACTGCTGGCTTCAACAGTCACCTCCACCTCATCTGCCCCCTCCGCTGCCTCCCCTGACTTACGCTCCCTCTCCAAATGCGTGTCTATCCTCCCCGTCAAATAATTCACAGACAAGGCGGCATAAAACCCCTCCAACCTCCCCGACAGGGTCCCGATGTTCTTCCGGTAGAGTCGAAAGGGAAACAAGAAATCTCCCTCTCCCTCCTCCTTCCTGCATTTATTCTGGGTCAAATCTACATATAAGCCATCGTAGATCGCCTCCTGGCTCTCCTCAGATAGCAATCGCATCCCTGCGGTCGCCTGAATAAACACAAGGGTCTCCCTCTGGTATGACTCAGGAATAACAGTCGCGGCATGCTCAAATAAAGGACGCATATACTCCGCTGCCTGCTCCGGGTGTCCATCCAAAGAACTCAAGCCAGGAGTGACTTTTTTACTGGACAAGCAATCGATCTCCCGCTTGGCCCCATGGCCGGGGTAGAAGAATCGGTAGACAAACATACGACTGCCTGTGCTCCCTCCGTCTATGACAATGGCATATTGGTGTGATTCCCCTGCACCTTGTCCTACTCTACTCTGCGTGGTCGTGGCAGATGCGGATGATGGCAAGGCTGCTTTGTCCTGCTCGTGCTTGTGCTCGTGCTCGTGCTCGTGCTCCTCCCCCCTCTGCTGCTGTTGACAAGATGACCGCGCCCAGGCAAAGCCCAACCGACTTCTTATCCGCTCAAGCATATGCAATGTGATGATTGAGGGCGTGGACGCGGACGGTGATGAGGAGGCCACCGCCGCTTTTGCTACCACCGCCGTGGCGAGGAAAAGCGATGTCCCACCTACCAGCAGGAGGAACAGAGCCCAGGCCGATGATATCCGCCATGTCGGGCGTGTAGAGGAGCTGTTCTTGACAGTCCCGACTAATGCTAGTTTCCTTAGTGTGCTTTTGATGTCTCCTTCGCCCCCGGGTCGGGTTATGTCGTGTTGAGAGGCAGCCTTGTGGGGCAGGGAGCCAACTGATTCCTGCCTCCTGTGTGGCTGCTTGTTGTCGTCTTCCATTGACGCGCCTGGCCTTTGCCGCGGTCCGCCACTATGGCACATCATCTAGCTTATCGACTTTCTAAGTCCTAATATGAGTCGCCACAATTGCGCGCAGAGGAAAAGGCCCGGGGCGCACCGACCAGGAAGGAGGTGGGTGGTAGGACTGATGATTAGGATCTTGGGCTTGTCGTCTATCAGGGAAGTTTGATCGCGTTCAAGGGCCTGTGGTTGCGCGTGGTGGAATGTGCGAGCGAGTGCGATTATCAAACCTTGCTGTGCCCAAAATAACGCTGTCCATACAGCATATACGGCAAGGCATAAGCAGCCGAGCTTTGGTTGGCGAAGTGTGTACGTGGTGGCGGCCTTGGGAGAGTGTGAAGGAGGGCAACGTTTTCAGTCTGGCGTTCCATGCCTTCTTAAAAGTAGTTTCTTGTCGCCCCAAGTTTGAACCCCATGCTTTGCGAACAACTCTTTCCCTGTCTGGTATTTTTCGCTCAACTGAGCACACACACAACAACACTGGCACGATAAGGATAGACAAAGAGGACACCCGTCATCATGGCTCAAATGTAACTGACTATCTCGTCGAGCTCCAATAGGCCCATCCCCTCTCACACCGCCATGTGCCGTATTCTGCCCTTCTCTGCGCCCTGCAAACCATTCCGGCTCATGCCCCGTCCCGCTCTTTCCATTTTCCAACAGGATGAAGCACCTATGGACTAGGAGCCCTCGGCTTTCAGTGTTGGTTGCAGCAGCCGCATTCCTTGTCGCCCATGCTGCCGCAGCTTTGAAAGCCGTGACGGAGGTGGTGAATGACGCCTCTGTAGGCTTGGACGTATATTGGCGAAACGAGGCAGAGGGTGGAGCCTACTCCTTCATAATGACCGTAGCCAGGGGTGCACGGAGCACTGTCAATACTTTCCAAGGCCATGGTTTCTTGGTGACTGCGCAAGGGACTGCCGTGAGTCCGTCGGATCGCCCAAACTTTATCCAGCAGCTGGAGAAGCAAGCCTTGCGCGTCCGGGGCAATTCACGAGAGGATTTGGCATTCGAAAACCTGGATATAAGCAAGATTATGTCAGGGACCAAGGACAACACGAAGAAGCGCAACGCCACGGGCTTTACCTCTACGTCCTCGGAGGACGAAGCCAACGCTGCTCTTTCTGGCGAGTCTCAAGTTTTTGTCCGGAACGATGCCGGCAAGACGGTATACGTGTACTGGTTGAAGCCCGTTGACGGATTATACATATTGGTGGGCACGATGTTCGATGGGCAGGAACTGAGTTTCGATTCGTTTATCGGCCACGATATGCATGTTTCCGCATTCTCTGCGGTGGAAGCGGCGAAAGACGATCAAGCTCCCAACCTCCCCGTGCGTCGCTCATCCCACACTCTGCGTGTCTTGCCCTCCAATAACGATCGGGAGGATGTGGTGCTGCATATGGACCAATCGCCGGACAATCTGAAGAAGAAGAAGGAGAAGAAGAGTCCAGCAAAAGCGTCTATCCCCCGAAAAACACAACCAAAAGAAAGCTCCCCCCCGCCCCTCACAAAACCCGCCGCACGCTACCTCAAGACCGTCACTATCGAGCAGACTAAGCAAGCTATCCATACTTGCCAAGGTGAGGCCACCTGCATTGTAGATGCGCTCTACCGAGGCAAGATCGCCAAGATTCAAAATAGCATCCAAAATGCCATGACCAAGCGGGATGACATGGAAGACAGATACCGTGATTATGCCTGCCTGAACCACATAACAATGGGTCCCGAAGAAATAGAGACATCCTATTGGAATTATACGGACGAGGGGGTCGAAGCGGCAATGGCGGCGACGACGGCGTGTGAAAACGACGAGAGCGGGATGTGCAAAGATAGTTCTTCGTCTTTATCTTCTTCATCTTTCAACGGCACCCAAAAGCAAATCCGCGTTGATCACTATTTTGACACTGACAAGGGAAACGCCAAGATCTATTTACTACATGACATCGTCACCCCCACCGAGTGTGCTGAGCTCCAAAACCGAGCCACTGGGCGACTGGCCCCGGCTACCACTACGGGCGACATCCCAGGGGAGAAGGTCGTGTCGGCAACCCGCAAAGCCAAGGTGGCGATGGTCAGGCCCGATCTCGACAGCGATGCACACGACATCCTCGCACCCTTGCAGCGTAGATTGTTTGCCTTCGTGAACGAGCATGGAGGGGGAGGGTACGAGAATTTCGGGTTGGCGGGCCAGGAACCTTTCAATGTAATCATGTACAATGCGTCGGGGGATGAATATCGACCACACTGTGACGGATACTGTGATTCAAGCAAGTTTGCTCGGGGTGGACGGGCGGCGACGGTGGTGCTGTACTGCGAGGAGGCGGTCAGGGGGGGGCAGACGAGCTTCACGGCTGCAGATATTTTGTTGAAGGGTCAGGCGGGCCAAGCGGTTTTTTTCCATTACCGTGGTGAGGATGGGTATATGGACAGTGGGTATACCAAACATAGTGGTTGTCCGCTTGTAGAGGGAAATAAGTGGATTGCGACGCAGTGGATTCGGGGCGGCGTCTCGGCTGCGATGCCCTGGTATTATTTCTCGCCTACTGGGGACCAGGACTTGGCCGCTGGCAACGTCTTTTCGCAGGACCCACGTTTTATGTGAACGAGTGGAGATAACACGTGGTTTGTAAGGAATAGAATGAAAAAAATGCACTGAACAGCAAGATATTTGTGATTGAAGAAAAGTAACCAAAAAAAAAAAGTGGAACTAGCTTTAATTGCAAGTTTCTGTTTGTCTCTTTCGTGCGTGGACCGAGGGAAACGCACTGACAACGCTTCGGCATAGATGTGGACATTCGACAAAAAATACGCGCTTTATCTTAGAGGTATCCGAGAAAATAGCTTGTCGAGGCGACAATTAGAGCCAGGCAAATCAACCTGGCCCTGCAAACAAGCAAGTTTCTATGTTCGGGCCATTTATTATTCTGGCATAATTTAAATCCACAAAGGATTAAACCTAGGGCCCAAGTCCTCAGGAAGGCAGGGGCCATGTTGAAGAAGCTGAATTGAAACCGCTAGCCGTTGCCCGTTGAGCCCGTTTGCCCGGCCCGTGGTCTGCAATGTCAGACGAGCTACGAGATGGTTCAAATGCATGAGAACTGAGCACCCTGTCGCGGACAATGTGATAAACTGCACAATGTAGTGTGGGCATGCTTATACACGAGCTATAAAAGGCCCTCCATGATGATCCACCCCAAAAAGCCAATGCAAGTCAAGTCAAGTGTGTGCCGAGACAGGTGTCCCGGCTCCGAAAATCTCTGATGACTCTTCTCGAAGTACATGACGAAGATGCTCAATTATCTGTGTGTGCGCACGATGAAGTCAGTCCTTCATATCATACATGTATTTTGGAATGCACAATTGCTGAATAATATTCGTCGGCATGCAGTCCCTTTTGACCTCATAAAGAATGATGTCTCTTCACACGCACAATCATCCGTCGTCGAAAAGCGACCTTCGAATCTCGAGCTATTAATTATTCTTCCCTTCCTCAAACCAGTGTATGCGTCACATGAGCAACAAACCATGGTCAATGTTACAATGGATTGCATCGCTCACCCACGCACTTCTGCACAAACGACAGGCCCATAAATCCACCATCACTACGACACATCACTCCAGAGCACAAGGATGTCAGCCCTCCCTGCCTCAGGTGAAGAGACACGTCACGTGGCAGGGCAAGCCACTTCGGCAACCATCCCCCCCCCCTCCCGAATCGCTGGTCCCGTGCACATGCGCCTGGAGCAGCCTATGAGCTCTCCCAGCGCTGCCACTCTTAGCGTGCCCGCCCTGCCTCATGCCCCTTCTCTGGCGTCTCCGGTCCCGACTGCACCTGCGGCGGCACAACAGATAAATGTGTACTTGGCTGCCATGTTTTATCAACAATTTATGGCCCATCAGCAGCGGCAGATGCAAGAATTGGCGGCCTTCAGCCCCCTCAACTCTCCGCGCCAGGAGGAGCAACTGACGAACATCTCTATCCAGGGTTCTCCGCGCAAGCACCAGCACCAGCAACATCAGCAACAACAGCAGCCACCTCAGCAGCCACAAGTCCCTTCCCCGTCCCTTCGACACTTGCAAGCCGCAGCCGCTGCCTATGCCGCCGCTTTGGCCGCATCAAGCAGTTCTTCAGCGTCCCCAACTCGTGCCCCTTGCCTGCCTCCCGTGATTACGGCCGCGCCCGTGCCACAATTGTACCCTCTCAACTTGACAATTCCCTACCGCCACAGCCACGGCGATCTCTACAGGTGCCCCAATCCCACCTCTTTCCAAGCACGCCTGGAAACAGTCGTGTCGCCATCCGCCGTCTTAGCTTCTCTTTCGATCGACGGACCTGGGCACAGGCAAGTGAAGTTTGCACCTACGCACCCCAAGCAGCAGCAGCAGCAGCAGCAGCAGCCGCCGCAACCGCAACTAATGCCACAACAGGGGGCTTCATTCTTATCACAGGGGAAGGAAGGGGAGGAGGACGAGGACGAAGAGGGCTCCATGGTACCGGCGACAAATAAAAGCGAGCGCAGCATCAGCGAGGAAATGGGGAGGAAGATGGGAGACGACGATGTGATGGAGGACAAGGAGAACCAGGATCCAGACAAAGCCTCCTCAGTGGCAATAACCCATTCTCGTCCTTCCTCCTCTTCTTCGTCCGCTCCTGTTCCTCCAACCACCACCACAGACGTCAGCGGCTGCAGCACCAATACAGCTACCACGACCAGTAGCAACAGCAGCATCAGCAGCGTTTTGGCCTGCGTGAGCCCCATGGCTGTCTGTGCGAAGACGGGCTTCGAGCAGTGCATGACTAACATTAAAAACACCAGCAGCAGCAGTAACGGCAGCATCAGCAACATTGGCACGGAGAAACCCAAGCAAAAACGCGAACGGTGGACGCAGGGAGAGCACGACACCTTCCTCCAAGGCATGCAGATGTTCGGGCGTCGATGGACGAAGATCCATCGTTTGCTTCCTCACAAGACTCCGAGCCAAATCCGCGTCCATGCGTATTCGTACTTCCAAAAGCTCGAAACGCCCTCCGACTCTCACTCTCTCTCTTCCGGGGGATTGGTTTGGAAGGGGCTTGCTAGTTATAACGCAAATACCAACATTGAAAATGTCCCTCCTCCCCACCGGACCCCTCCTTCAACCCTTACTTTTGCTGCTGCTGCTACTGCTCCTCCTTCCCCTGCTGGTTCTGCTGCGCCTGTTGCGTTTACCTTGTCGAGCAGCACGAGCACTCTGCCTACCTGCATCCCACCTCCTCGCTCCCACCCCTCCTCCTCCTCCTCCTCCTCCTCCTCCTTCTTATCTTCTTCGTCCTCCCCCTCCTCAACCCCTATCGCTGCCATGACCTTATGTCCACATGATCCTTCTAGGCTCGCTCGTTCCTGGTCAGTCATGAGTGAGAACGGTGATGATGTATTCGAAGGTGCAGGGATCCTTCAAAGCTTGCGTCGCTCTGATCAAGATGCTTGGGTAAAGGAAGAGCGGCTTTATGGGGTGAGGGAAGAAAGAGAGGAGGAAAAGGGGGAGGAAGAGAAGTTTTCAAGTTTGAAGACACCGACGGGGCAGAAGCGAATTAGAGAGGACAAAGGGGAGGAGAAGCATGAGTATTCCTCTTACGCAATTTCGTCTTCTTCGTGCACGTCTCCCAAGGTCGAGGAGGAGGATGAGGAGGATGGAATGGGAGAAGCCAGAGCGGACGAGCCCACCAGAAAGGTGTTTACGTGTAATGCGACCTCTCCGCGGGATCATCAGATGATGGACATGCTGGCTGCGGTGGTGCAACAGCAGCAGCAGCAGGTGTAGATTGGACAAGGGAGGGTCCCATATTATTTTAATGTATCGTTCAAAGAGTAAACGCGATAGAGCGATATAAAGCAAAAAGTGGGGCGAGGGAAGTGTGAAAAGGGGGGAAGGTGGAGTGGTGTGCGCTGTTACGGAGAGAGAAAGGGGGAAGCCGTTAGTGGCTATGTGCGGATATATGAACCACGAAGAGCAGCAATTTACCATTACACTACCATGCCTATGTGTATATGTTTCTGTGTGTGCGCGCAAAAGGGACAGGTACAGCGTGAAACAGAAGGTAGAAAGATTCATGCCCGAAAATCTACATAAGATGGGACGGTGACCCAGAAACGAATGTGACGTTGTGCAGAATAGTTCTACCGCATCGTCAATCTATCACTGGCTAATTCCGCGATTGTACGTCACATATATGTGCAACAATGTCTAGTTACCATTTAAGTATAAAATCTCCCTTAATCAATGGAAAGGCACCGGTGCTGTAGACCAACTAATACCGACTGCCGACTATCGTGTGCAAATGATTTTTGTTTTTTGTTTGATGTCATCTGCGTCATTAGGGTTTGATAAAGCGACTAAGTAGGTAAAATTGTGGGTTATTTTCGATGCGATGCACAAGGAAAGAAACGAGCAGTCGATTACATGTCCTTAATAAACCAAGGCAAGGGCAAGACAAAAACAACAGCAAACGAAGAAGAGGAAGAATAACAGTAGGGAAATAGTCGAAAAATAGACATAGGCTTACTTAAAATCGGACACAACGACCACAAGCATCCAACCAAAACTTGGGAAGAAGGAAAAAGAGAATACACATAAAATAAGACAAGACAGAAGAAGAATAGAAGAAATAGAACGACGAAATTTGAGTGTTCCCTGCGAAAACGTGAACCACCGCAATCATCCTATGTGCCAGCATGTCACGTATAAAGATGGTCATCGTTGTATTTATGCCTGACCCGGTCGCGTTCATTTCCCTAGACAGGCATTTATCAGCCAGACGTCCTAGGCAGGTGACACGATAAAAGGGTTAGACGCCCGCTTGGCGAGGGCAATAGCATCCCTTCAACCCAGCGTCCACCAGGCACAGCCATGGCAGCCACGGACGAACTGGATGACATCCTAAACGATGCCCTCGACGAGCTAGACGAGGAAGACGAAGAGGAGGCGCAAGCTCGAAAGCACACTGCCATTAGCTGCAGCGCCTCTACAGAAGCAGCAGGAGCAATGTCAACTGCAGGAGCGTCATTCCAGCCCTCCGCTTTCTCCGCGGGAGCCAAGTCTAATGGCCCCATCGAAGCTACTGCCGCAGGAACGAGCTCAGGACAATCTACGTCGTCGGATGCGGCAGGAGTGGGAAGGGAAGGGGATAAAGAGGAAACGGAGTTACGGAATACGATTGCCAAGACCATTGACATGCTGGGCAAGATTGGAGGCGGGGAAGGGGGTAAGAAAGCAGGAGAAGATAAGGAAATGATTGACGATGCATTTTTGAGTAAATTGGTGGAGGAGTTCGACAAATTGGGTGCTGGATTCGGGGACGGAGGAGGAGGGAAGGAGGGAGGAGGGGAAGCATGTGATGGGGGTAATGAGGGAGGGACTGATGCGATGGTCGACACGATGGTGAGGCAGTTGCTGGCGAAGGATTTGATGTACCCGCCATTGAAGGAGGTTGTACGACAATTCCCTGGCTGGTTGGAGGCTAACAAGGGCAAGGTGGAGGAAGAGGTGTACAAGAAGCATGAAAAGCAATATTTTTTGTTCGAACGGATCGTGGCCGTGTATGAGAAGGAGGGGGAGGGAGGGAAGGAGGGGGGGGATATGGCATTATTGCTAGATTTGATGACACAGGCGCAGGATTATGGCCAGCCGCCGGCGGAGATTGTGCAGGCATTGGGAGGAGGAGGCATGGATGGAGGGATTGATCCTTTCGGAGGGATGGGAGGAGGGATGGGAGGGTTGTTGAGTGCGGCGTTGGCGGGAGGAGGGGGAGGGGGGGAGGGAGGGGAGGGGGAGCAGTGTTGTGTGATGTAAGGTGTGGAATGAAAGATGTTGGAAGGATCAGGCTGACAAATGATGTTGCGTATGGGAGACGAAGGGAAGGAGTAAAGGAGGGTGGAGTGAAGAGGGAGGTATGTACGTATCCAGCTAAAGAACACCGCAACAGAGAAAGGGGAAATGACAGTTGATATGATCGCTATTTCTTCTCCTCCTCCTAATCTGTTGATCACCAGCTCCCTCTCTCGAAACGCCACCCATCCAGTACCAATCGATTCTCCTCTTTATCTTCCTTTCTTTCTTGTTTTCTATCTCCTTCTCGTCTTGGCTGTCGCACTTGAGTTTCTTCTCCTCGCTCTCCTCACACTCCCCTGTCATCCCTCCCGGCCAGCCCCCCTCGCAACATCCACCTCTACTGTCTTTCCTCCCCCTCTCAAATCCTTCCCTATTTCCCGCCCTATGCTCATGCCCCCCTCTCCGTCTCCTCCGCCACCACCCCTCAAATGGAAGCCCAACGCCATGGCCGATCCCCCATAAATCTCACCCTTATGCTGCTTCACGTTCACTTCCCCTTCTCCCCCTCGCCCTCCTCCTCTATCTTCCTCTCCTTCCCTCCCTCCTTCCCTCCCTCATCATCCATCTGTCCTCGTGCTACCCTTGCCGCCTCTTCCGCCACCACCCTCAGGGGCAAGCCCAACGCCATGGCGGCGCCCCTACAATCTTCGTACTCCGGTTTCACATTCACCACCACCCCGTCCATCCGACCTATTTTAGCCCGCACCTCTCCATATCTTGTGGGCACCATCACGAAATCCCTCTCCAGCGCCAACCTCGCCACGGTATGTGCCCTCACCCCAAGGGTGGGGGTCTCCAAGAACATGCACCGCAAGAGAGCAGGGGCAGTGGCCGGTTCACACAAAAGGTGGAGGGTCAGGCCCGGACGGCCTTTTTTCATAACGGCGGGCGTGTACCAGACGTCGAGGCAGCCTGGCTCAGACATTAACCGCTCGAGGGCAAAAGAGGCAGTTTCGGGCGTCATATCGTCCAAGTTGGCCTCCAATTCACACAAGTGCCGTTCTTCCCATCCTCCGGAAGACCAGGCAGAGCCCGAGGAAGGTGGGATTGCATGTGTGTGTGTGGTGTGGGTGGTAGGGGGGTGGAGGGCGGGAGGGCGGGTGATTGGATGGGAAGGCTCCCCTTTTTCGGAGAGGTAACGAAGAGGTGATTGAGGGTGCTGCTGCTGACGACGGGTGCGGGGTACCATCCCGTCCTCCTCCCCCCCAGCATCAAAGGACGCCCGTCGGACCACCTCTCCCTCACGTCCCTCCTCCCCTTCCTCCAGCCTCCTTCCAATCACAACCCTCACCACATTCGCATGGCCCGGAAAATCCTTTGTCCCCGCTCCGATCCCCAACAACTCAGGTACAAAAATCGGGGGCTGTCCTACTCTCCCCTCAGCCAAAACCTTGATCAAAGACGCCCCTGTTGGTGTGACGAGCTCGCCCATCGCTCCCTTCGGACCCGGGGTGGTAGGCAAGCCGAGCATGAGCCGCAGGGTGGCAGGGGTAGGGACAGCCAAGATCCCGTGGGCTGTCTCTCCAGTGAAGCCCTCGCCAAAGGGCAAGGCGGAGGAATACACCTCCTCAACACCGAGCAGATGTAAGGCAAAGACGGAACCGACTGTGTCAATGATGCTGTCTACTGCGCCAACTTCATGAAAATGGATCTCGTCGATACCCACTCCATGTGTCGCTGCCTCTGCTTCTGCCAACGCGGTAAAAACGGCAATACTTTGTACACGGACCGACTCCGGGAGTCCTTCAGCGGCTTCGATCATGTCGCGGATAACATCGAGGTTGCGAAGCGGGCCGTTGTGTTGATGATGGTGGTCGTGGACAATGTCTCCGTGAGCATGGGTATGGTAATGAGAGTGATCATCATGCGTACGGGTGCAATGTCCTGCGAGGGCAGCGTGCGGATGATCCGCACCGCTGTGGTCGGGCGTGTGGGTGTGGACATGCCCATGCGCGTGGGAGTGAGGGTGCGAGTGCGGATGGCTGTGGGTTCCCCCCCCCTCGTGGCTGTGTAGGTGGGCGTGTGTATGCTTGTGCTCGTGGTCGTGGTTGTGGCTGTGTTGACGCAAATTCTCTGCATCTGCAGTCCGCGCGCTACCACCCGAAGAAACTTCCTCATGTCCGTAGATGGAGCAGACCTTGATGTAGGTCGCAGCTATGTGCCCCTTGCTTCGCACCACATTTTGCACGTCCAAATTCCATTCTTCCGCCAGCGGCAAAATAGTCTTTAGGCCCGCAACAAGCTGGTCTCGTGGAGCCCCCTATCAATGTGTGCGTGGGTGTGGATGTTGTGGTCGTGAAGGACATTGAAGGCACACCGAACATTCTACGACGATGCAGGCAAGTTCCCTTACCGCGTCGAGCAATGCGCCCAGCAACATGTCCCCGGCAACGCCGCATTTGCAGTCCAAGAACGCCACTTTCTTACCCCGCGTCGGCATGGTCTTGTTGATGTGATTTTGTGCCTGTGGCTTGTTAGCAAGGTGTGAATTGCGAGTTGAAAGTTGTCTAATCGAACATAGAGGTGAAGCCGGACACTGGCGATGCCGGCGACTAGTTGCACTGCACTATTGCATTGCAAGCCCTTACGTCCAACCACTCGTCTACCAAACCCACAACAACCACAGGAGCGTGCGACTCTCGATGGAGCTACAGTTGCGATAGTTGAACGGGAGCAGACAGGCACTGAAAAATAGACTTAAAAAGTTGCAGGGGGGGTCAGGAGGTCAAGGGGGGGGTGATCGGCCGTCGCGAGGCAAACCCATCCTCAATTAGTCCCGACATATAATGCTGTCCAGCTTCATCCAGCAGCTTGAGAAGCGATTCGGTGGTCGTTTGGCTGACTTGGTGCGACCAAAACCCATCATCACGTCTTCGAGCCTAGAACGAGAGCACTTGGACGAGGTAGGCCAGAGTGGATGGATTACAGATACGTTAACCCATCATCCACACGTCAGTCATCTGATATCATACCCGCCCCACACATGTACACAGTTGTTTAGCCATCGTGCCTGTTGTGTCCATGTTCAGGGATTCTACCCTCCCCAGGCCGCCAAAGAAATTGCGCGTCGCTTGACTCTGGACCCAAACCGGCAGCTGGAATGGAAAGTGAGTAATCCTCGAAAGGGTTTGGAAAGCTCCGATGTCCGGACGATTGGCTCGCAGCCATACAACATGGTCGCGTCTTCAAGAAACAAGGCGGCAGAAGAGGCATATTTTGACGGGGCGTTGGCGTGCATGCGGGAACTTCGGGAGGGCAGTGGCAGCAGCTTACCTTGCACAACCAGCAGCAGGGACGGACAAAGCCAAAAGCCAACCCCAGAGCTTCCAGTGCTTGGCCCCTTAGATAAACTACGACTAGAACTCGACGAAATTTTTCCTGCCGGTGCTACCGTAGCTAAACATCCAAAAGACGGCCGACCATTCGTTGCTGGCCTCGCGCGTGTCATGCAAGGCCCAACCCAACATCTTGAAGGGTTTATTCACTGCGATGATATTCATCCCCTCTCAGCCGATGAAGGTCTCTTCAGTGCAAATCTCTACCTAGAACTTCCGTCCACAGGAGGCGGTGAACTCTTGATTTATGATATTGAAGTACGCTCGCGTTGGGAATTTTATACGAACGCCAGCACTCTCGCTCTCCTGACGCACCCGGGAGAAGCAGGCCAAGATATTCTCCGATCACGATTGCCCAAACCCAAGACCATCAAACCTGCATCTGGTGATTTGATTTTACTATGTGCCCAGCGACCGCACGCCGTGGCGGGGTTTCCCCTCGGGACGCGCGTCAGCATCCAATCTTTCATATCGTTCAAGAAGGGTCAATCGCTGCAGCTTGACAACTGAAAAGAAATTTCAAGTGATATATTATAGGAAATATGACCGAGTTTCACGGAAACCGTAATGTTTTTTTAAAAAAAAGATATAAATAACCTCCCCATATTCGATTTCCGAATTTCTAGCAACACGCCTATGCTTGTTGCAGACTTTCCATGTCATCTATGCACACTTTTTCGTGTTTCTCTTCTTTTGGTTCGCAACCGTAAGGCCATCAAAGGGATCGGCATCGCAGTCAAACAAGACTGAAGTAATTTTTAGGCGAGCTCTGCAGCAGTAGTTTGATCTGAGAGATACCCTGACCTGGACTATGACACGACAAGTGGCACCCTCACACAACCATACACCCTTTCACCAACAGACCATGATGCGTCATGTGGGGGGTTCCTTTCCTATCCTACTCGTAGCCGTCCTCCTGCTTCCCATCTCCCAGGCCTTCCTTCCTCCGATGCATTTCTCCCTCTCATCCCCGATGTCCACGCGACGACATCGCCGCAGCTTCTCCCTCCTGACAATGCAATCACTCCGCGATCAGTTCTTCGCGGCAGTAGACCACAACCTCAAAACCAAATTTTCCCCCGAGCAAGGCGACCTCTCCCGCGTTCGTGCCTTCGTCGAGTCCTGTAAAGCTGGCTCCATTCCTCCCACTGCTCCTACCGACCTCCCCTACTTCCAGCCCTCGGAAGAGTACGTCCCCGGCTTGACCGCAAAGCCATGGCACGACCCTCATAGTTTTGAGTGGGTACAGGCCTTGGAAGATGCGTCGCCCATCATCCAGGATGAGTTGAGGGGGGTGTTAGGCGCGGGAAGGGATCCGCGGGATTTCAAAGGGTGAGTGAGCTGAATGCGGGTGATACCGATTTCGAATGGGTTTTAACCGCAAGCTCTTTTAATTGAGAAGAAAGATGCATTACGTACGCTTTCCAACACTATTATCCGCTCAATTTATCCCCTTTCTCTCTTCATCTCTCTTGTAGCGACTCCAACGTCATGACCGTGATGGGCGCGGGCTGGACCGCCCTGCGCATGCAACGCCTCGGGCTATGGAACGACGACGTCTGTGCCCGTTTTCCTCGCACCCTCTCCTTGTTGGCTTCTCTTTCTATACCTTTCGCAGTGCGAGGGGTGATGTTCGCGAGGCAAGCACCGGGGACAGGTGTCCAACCCCACTCGGACGGTCGGAACTTTATCTTGACGCTTCATTTGGGCCTCCAGGTGCCGAAGGAGGAAGGGTTGTGTTGGATGCGGGTGGCGGAGGAGAGGCGGGGTTGGGAGGAAGGCAAGGCGGTGGTCATGTAAGTGTAATTGAAATCGAACGATTTAATATCTGTACCATATATTTATATTCACACCACTTACCCTTTCCCTTGTCTTCCTCTCTTCGTCCCTCTTACCGTGTCCCTCTTAGTGACACCACCTTTGAGCATGAGACAGGTAACGCGAGTGAGGAGGAGAGATACGTCTTAATTATTGACTTTTGGCATCCAGAACTGACACCCGTGGAGAGGGCAGCGTTAAGGGAGTTTTACGACTTGAGGAATACGTTCGAGGGGCGGACGGGAGGAGGGGGAGTGGGGGAAGGGAGGCCACCACCGATGGAAAAGAGGAGGGAGAAGAATGGAGGGTGGTTGGCAGGATTGTTTGGGGGATGAGAAAGGGAGGGGGGGGGGGGGGAAGAAGGGCCCTTTGGAGGTGTAAAAAGGCGATCAAGGCAATGAACCGGAGGAAACGAGACGAGTAGTTGAGGTTGCTCGCAGACTGACAGATTGCTCGGCTTGACTCACATGACCCTCGGCTTCTCTTGTACTTTTTCCCCGACCTCTTCTCTTTTTCCTTGTTCCCCCGTTCACTTCCTCTGCTTCCTTCTTCCTCTCTCTTCTTCTCCTTCTTCTTTTTCTTCTTCTTCTTTTATTTTTTCTACTTCCTCTTCTGACAGTTGGCTTCATTCTTCTAAGCCGAAGCCGGATGGATGTCAATGTTTCCCTCTTTTGGTTATCTTTTTGGTGAAAGTGTGAGCTACTCTGGTGGTTCTCTCTCTCCCTCTCCCTCTCTCAACACTGCAGGCGGTGGATATGACATTTAATTTCGGCTGACTCTCAATCATAAATGAATACATACGGACTTTCATCGAGTAGCAAAGAAGGCAACGGGAGCGGCTGCTGCTGCTGCTGCTACTACTACTGCTGCTGCTACTGCTGCCGCTGCTGTTGTTGTCTTCACTTCTACTCCCATGTGAATAGTTAAAATACAATCCCCTCGCCCCTTTCCTCCCTCCCTCCTCCTCCTTCTACCCCACCCTCGCACGCATCGCCGCCATCCCCTGCTGCATGGCCACCACCAACGGCAACACTTCCTCCCTCATCATCCCTTGCACCCTCCTCAACCTCCCACTGGCATCCTCCCTCACTCCCTCATCCGCTTCCTCCCTCAGTGCATCTATCCCGCCCTCCATCTTCTTTTGGACCACCATCAACTGCTCCTCCCAGGACTGAAGACAACAAGAGAGAAGGGGGTTGTAGTCCTCCCCCTCTTTCCCCCCCTGTCGCCCTTCCCTCTCCTCTTCAGATGGAGAAGGATGATGGGTGATGGGAGGATCTTCCAATTTGATGGAAGAAGGGAAAGAGGAGGAGGAGGAGCGGGATGAGGAGGTAGGCTTCGAGTGCATCTTGCAGTCTAACACACTCCCTTGGGTGATGGGTTGCTCCACGGAGGGGGCTGGGGGGGAAGAAGGGGATGGGAGGGAAGGGGGGGGGGAGGAGGAGGGGGAGGGGGAGGTCGAGGGGGGAGGAAGGGGAGGAATGCCAGGAATAGAGGATGAATGGTTTAAGTCGCTCTCGTCACGGTCCTGTTTTCTGTTCCGCTGTCGAGCCCCGCGACGCTTCCCTCCTCCTCCTCTTCCTCCTCCTCCTCCTCCTTCTCCTCCTCCTCCTCCTCCTCCTCCTTCTCCTCCTCTTCCTTCTCCCCCTTTCTCCTCTTTTCTTTTTCCTGTGAATCCATCTGCAGCTGCAGCCGGCGCTGTGATGGTTACTCCTTGGTGCCTCTCTTCTTCTTGTTGTTCTTCTTCTCCTCCTTCTCCTCCTCCTCCTCCTCCTCCTCCTACTCCTCCTTCACCACCACCACCAACACCACCACCCCGTCCTGCTCCTGTTGACGCCGGCTGTTTCTGGGAAGCATCATCCTTCAACTGACGCTGCTGCTGCTTTTCATCTTCACCTTCACCTCTACTCTCTTGTTGGAGTTGTTGCTGCTGTTGTTGTTGTTGTTGTTGCTGCTGCTGCTGCTGCTGCTGAAGCAGCCGCTGTCGTCGTTGCTGTTGTCGTCGTTTCTTCTTCCGCTTCCTCTCAGCACGCCTCTGATTGCGGTCGATGTTGCTGCCGCTTCCGCCAACCTCCCTCACTCTATCCACTCTTTCATCTCTCTCCCCTGTAGCTTCTAAGTCCATCTCTTCCCATTCTCCTCCTTCCCCCCTCCCTTCCTCCTCCCCTCCCTCCGACGGCGACCTCTCGTCCTCCACCACCGGCATCCCTCTCACCCTCCCTCCCTCCTCCTCCTCCTTCATCTCCTTCCACAGCGCCTCGGCCCACTCCCAAGCCTCCCTGGCCGTCGGTCTGTCCTCCCATTCCTGCCCCACACACTGCAACGCCAGCATCAACAACGACGGGGGGCAACCTTCCAACACTCTCTCCTCCACCTCCTCCCCCCGGACTGCGAACAACTCCTCGGCTCTGCGCTCCATGAAGATTCCCCCCACCCCGCGCTCCCTCCCGCCCTCGGCCAAATCATGGAGGGTTATCCTCGTATTGATGTCACCCTCTTCCTCACATCCATCCCGTCCCTCCTCCGCTCCCACGGCAGCACCTCCGGGTATAGTACCCGTGATCATTTCACACAGGATCACTCCCAGGCTGAAGACATCAACCTTGTCGCCTATCACCACCCCAGGCTCGTTCAGCAGTAGTTCGGGCGCTTGAAATTCGAAGGTCCCACAGGTAAAGAGGGAAATATCAGGCGAGAGGGAGGAGGACACGAATGCGTGGTCGCATATTTGGGCGCGGGGGGAGGAGGAGGAGGAAGGGAGGGAGGAGAGGAGGATGTTGGTGGTTTTCAGGTCGCGATGAAGCAGGTGATGGGCATGGAGAAACGTGAGGCCTTCGGCAATGTCGCTGGCGATCCGAACTTTGTGGAGCCAGGTGAGAGGGAGGGTGGGGGGGCGGGCGGGGCGGAGGGAGGGGTGGAGAGCATCGCGAAGGGAGCCGTGGAGACACAGCTCCATGGCGATGAGGACGAGAAAGGGGACGGGGGAGTTGTTTTTGGGAGATTGGAGTCGGGAAAGGGTGTGAATGCCCACCTTATCCTTGAGAATCGTGTCTTCTCCCTCCTCCTCCTCCTCCTCCGCCTCCTCCTCCTCCTCCTCGTCCGCCCCCTTCCCTTTCTCCTCCTCCTTCTCCATCCCCACAATCCATCCTTCCTCCCTCGCCTCACAGAACGGATTCTTAGGCCCGTGTAACAATGGCCTCCATTCTTCCTTCCCCATCGCCTCCTCTTCCGACAGCAAGGCTGCACCATAGTAACGGACCAGCCGCGGATGCACCAACCCATGCAGAATCGACAATTCAATCAAAAGGTTCGCCTGCTCTTGTTCATTCCATGGAACTCTTTGCACTTTCACAGCCACCTCTTCCTCCTTCTCTCCTACTGAAGCACGACGAGGTCGACGCATTCGAGCGAGCCAAACCACGCCATAAGCACCTTCAGCCAAGCGATCCCCGAACGTCAGGTCTTGCGGGTTCAGGTGAAACCCCTTCCCCACCGGGGTCGACGGGCGGAACGACGGAGACCATGCACGCGGGGACAGAGCCTGCTGTGTGGTGGGCGACGCTGCGGGTAATGGCAACACAGTGCGTGTTTTGTTGAGTGTTAGGTGGGGCTGCTGCTGCTGCGACTCCAAAGGGGTCATGGACATCATCTCCTCCACATCCTCGTCATCTCCGTCCTCCGTGTCAAAGCTCAGGGAGCCCAAATGGTGCGGCAATCGGTCCAAAGCTGTCTGCCGTGCCCTGGGCGTAAAAGGACTGCACATGAGGGGGGCGCTGTTTCCACGGGAAGGCGTTGTGGGCGGCCGGGAGGACATGATGATTGCGTGATGTTGCTGTCTTTTGAAAAGTGAAGTCAAGCCCGGATGCTCATGGATATCAACTTAAGAATAACTCGATGAGATCCTGTGATGTATAGGGTGATGTATAGGAGTGTGAGACAGGGACGCGTGAGGTTTATGGAAGGTTAGGGTTAAGGACGAGTTATCAGGACGATGCAGGTCCCCATTATGGGCCCCACTAAGAATGTTGTTGAATGTTTTTGATTTTTATTTCTGATTCAAAAATGCTTTGGTAGAATTGAAACCGTAACAAAAGTTCTCTTGATTCTTTCGTGAAATAGGTACAGGCCATGGTTGGGCTTTGGTTGCACTGAAATAAGGTGGAGTTTTGCCGAATGGATGTGTGTGTCGAATGGCCCATTGTAACTTGTCAGGAACCTCCTCCAATCGGGCACCACGTACATTTTTATGAGTCTCCTGTCTCTTTCAATTCTTTCCTGTCTACGTCTCTTCTTTTGGGAGACACATGTTGCTTTTCTTGCCCCTCTTGGCCTTTCTGTTCTACGGTTCAAGCTCCCCGTCGTAGTGCCTCTATCTACGTGCGGTCTACTGCTGCTGCTGCTGCTGCTACTGCTCCTACCACTACCAACGGGCTTTATTTCAATCATCGGGGGTTATTTACTGCAGACACCATACTCATAAACAAAACATTCATCCCCCACCTTCCCTTTATGAATCTTAATCCATCTACCGCTTGCGCTTCCCCGCCTTACCTCCACCCTTTGCTCCTCCCTTCGCTCCCGGGCCGCCTCGGCCCTTCTTATTCTTCATCGCCTTCTTCATCCCCCTTGTATCCTTCTTCATCCTCTTATCAACCAATTTGACCCTTGTCCTGCTTGAGCTGTTCTCGCCCTTCTTCGCCTGGGTGCTTCCCCCCTTCCTAACCACCGCGTAGACTTTGTCAGGCCTCGCAAAGTTCTCCCCTCGACCCTTCACTGCCTTCTGGATCGCCTTCATCTTATCCCTCTCCGTCATGTCCGGGTTGCCCACAATGGCACTTGCCTTGTTCTTAGCCTGCTTCAAGCGCTGCACCAAGCGCATCTTCTTCCTCGCCCTCGCCTCGGCCACTTTAGCAATGGGCTTGCTTCCCAACGTCTGAAACCGTTGCTTCATCTCATCCATCAAAGCCTTGGGAATCGGAATCTGCGGCCTGTAATGCCGCTCTTCATCATCCACAAACCACTCCGGCAAATCCCCCGCGTCATTCCAGGCGAATCGATTGTAGCTTGCGTCCACTAATTCTTTCGCCTTACTCCTCCTCAGCATCATCGTACCAATCGCCAACGTGCGTGCCCGTTCCTCATCATCCCACTCTTCGTTCTCCGAGTCATATTTCCGGTCGTCCGCTACCGGAGGCATCAACGACGACAAGGGTGCCCCTCCCGCAGGCACCACTTCAAAGCTTGCCTGCAACCCCTTCTGCGGTCCTCCTCCTCCTCCTCCTGTTGAATCCGTCAACACAGCCCCCATTCCTGCCCTGATCAATTCACGCCGTTTGTTCCCCCTCTCGGTCTTTTCGGGGTCCCCGCCTGCCTCGACGAGCTCCATCTCCTGCTCGTCCACCTCCATTTCTCCCTCCGGATCACCCAGCTTCAACTTTTTCGCGGCCAGCCTCTCCCGACGCTCCCTTCCCTTGGCCCTCTTCTCGTGACGCACCTGCTTGTCCGTTTTGGGCAAGGAGGCGAGGATCTCGTCAACCAACGTCTGTTTCTTCTCCTTGGTAGCCAGGGCCGCCTTCGCGGCAGTGGCCTTCTTGATGGCTGTTGCCTTGGCCTCATCGTCCTCCTCCTCCTCCTCCTCCTCACCCTCCTCATCCTCTTTCTTGCCCTGGTCTTCATCCTCGCTATCCGACGCATGCACCGCCGGCCGCTTCCTCCTCTTCCTCCCTCCCTCCCCAACCTCCTTCTCCTCCGCATCCTCCCCTATCCCAGCCCCTCCCACAAGTGACTCAAAGACAGGATTGCTAAACCACCTCGCCACCTTGGCACCTCCCTTCTCCATCCCCTCAAACACCTTCGGGTCAATCAACAACGGGTGTTGCTGCCCCAACCTCCCTCCCTCCCCGTCGTCCACATCACCATCATCCATTACATCATCATCATCCTCTGCCTCCACCATCTCCTCCGCCTCCTCCGCCTCCTCCACCTCACTCTCGGTATCACTTTCCTCCTCGCTCTCCTCATCCTCCCCCTTCCTCTTACCCGTCAACAACTCCACATACCCGGTCATATCCCCATCATACATCGCCAGGTCCTCGGACGTCTTCTCCGCCGCCATGGCCGCCAATGCCACCTTCTTCCTTTTCCCCGCTCTCGTTCCCTTGAGCTTCTCGTCGCTCTTGTTCTGCAGGTAGGTCTGGTAACTTTCCTCCAGCTCCGCCTCCAACTTCGCCGCCTTCCTCCTTTCCTCCTCGTCCTCGTCCATGGCCTCTCCATCCGAATCCTCCTCCTCCCCATCCTCACTTCCATCATCATCACTTTCACCCTCTACATCCTCCCCTCTTCCTCCCCCTTCCTTGTAATCCCCCCTCCTCACCCTCTCCAACTCCGCCGCGTCCCCTATAACCTTTAACGAGAAGATCGAATCGTGATCCGGCAGGTCAAATGCATCATGATGCATGCCATATGCTTGTCTGAGCCTCAACCTTGCCACCCTCTCCCTTTCCTTCTTTCGTTCCCTCTTACTTTTCGCTGCCCTTTGCTCCTGCAAGTTCCGTATCTCCGCCTGGATCTCTTCCTCCTCTTCCTCAGGTGACAAACTCCTCTTTCGCCTTTTCTCTTCCACAAGCGCTGCCGCAGCCGCGGCGCGTCTCTCTTCCTCCTCAGTCATCTTCGTGGCTTCCCCCCCTGCGTCCCTCAAGCTCTCTCTGTACTCCCTCATCTTCAACCGCCACTTCAACAACGACTTAAAGTCTCCCTTGCCCAACACCTTCAAATCAGCCACATTTATCTTAATGTCCTCCGTCGTTAGCTTGTGCTCAAGAAACGGCGTATCCTCCTCTTCAAATGTCAGCTGATTCTGCTCACTCAGCATTTGGACTGGGTCTTCCGAGTCCAAAAAAGCCGACACAGTTCCTCTTTTATGCAGCAACACCCCAACACCACCATCATACCCGGAACGATGCCGCTTCTGCCTGTCATATTGCGAGCTGAAGATGTTCAGTGCCTTCCCCTCGTTGGACCCGCCCTCTAATTCTGCAAAGACGTAGGCGGGGTCGAGAAGCTTCGGGTCAATGGCATGGGGCGCCTTGTACTGCAGGCACAAGACAAAGATCTCGGCGGACTGCTGCCGGGAGGATGAGGGTTTGATCGCTTGGACAGAGCCAAATAGCTGATTGAACACCCACATTAAAGAATTATAATCCTGCGAACGATAAACCTTGGTCAGGAACGTCCCCCCAGGGCCCAAATGGTAGGTCGCGACACGCAACGCCGCCAAGGCAATCTCGTTCTGGACAAATGCGTCCTTATCATAAGCCGCACCCACGTTGGGAGCACCATCGCACAGTACCACGTCCACATGCGCGTGCGCACGCATCTCACGCTTGACAGCGGCACGGCATTCGGGCGTGGTAATGTCCTGGACCAGCGTCTTGACCTTGGCAATAGGACGAATTGGCAACAGATCCACACCCAAAATAATGCTTCCGGACGGCATGTGCTTCGCCGCCACTTGGCACCACCCCCCGGGGGCTGCGCATAAGTCCAAACAAACTTTAGCTTGAGACAGAAAGTCGTACTTGCGATTGATCTGGATGAGTTTAAAGGCTGCACGGGAACGGTAGCCTTGTTCCTTGGCCAAGTGGTAGTACTTGTCCTTGTCGTGCCGCTTCTTGCGCTTCAGGTTCTCCTTCATGGTTAAGTTGCTGTAAAGGGAAGATAAGAGCGGATACAGAGCGAGTGTGTGCATTCTTGAGTGCGAGTGTCGTGTAATAAGAGCAAGTCTGGATTCCGGAGTCTCAAAGAAATGGAATAGGGCAGGGCCGTATCGCCTCCCCCACTTGGAGGCACAAAAACGCGAAAGGAGCCGGAGCCCGCACTGCCCTGCAGATACCTATACATGATAAGCGTGTAAGGTGAGGCCATGGCTACAACGCCAATGTGGGACAAAAGACGCGTGCGGTGGAAGGGGCCATGTATCTTGACCTCCCCATGGCCACCACACAGGCCTTGGCCTACTGCTTCGAAATATGCCTGCCTTACGGCAAGAAACGACGAAATACACTTAGCGGCACAACAATAAGACATATATATTTGTGGAAAAGTCTATGAGGTTGAGCCAAATTCATTGGTATGCGTACAAGAGCGCACCGCCTCTGCTCCACCGGAGTCCACTCACACAAACGACGAACGCGTATCTATTGGGCCATACATGCGCCACATACTCCTTTTAATTACTAAAACCACAGGCATAAGCTCGCATGATATGTAATAAACACAATGACATCCAAAGTTTGGCAAATCTAGGCTTTTTGGGCTCGCTTTCAGTCCCTCTGGCCATCGAAACCTTGCCCCGCCGTCACGAACACCGCCTCGCCCCAGCCATCTCTCTCATCCATGCCTGTACGCACACCCCACACATACCAGGTTCATGCGGGGCCTCAACGACGCTGGTGGACGAAACCGCCTGCGCTTTCAAAAGCTTAAAAGCCGCGTTAAGCACGAGCGCCGTCGCATCGATGTCGTCCACAAGGTATCTGGGTGTTGCGAGCTGCACCATCGCCCCTCCCTCTCTCCATTTTATGCTACCCATACCACTCTGCGTATTTGTCCTGTCTTTTCTCGTCTTATTCTCGGACAAGTACGACGACGATGTTGCTTGCAAGTCGTGGCATGAGTTGTGGGCCAGAAGGCGTGGCTCTTTTTGCCATGATCCTCTTTCCCAAAAATGCTCAGGCCCATCCTTCCCCCCATCCTCCTCAACAATAGGGAAGCATATGCCATCGATTTTGCCTCTTCATGCCTAACCTCGCCCCCCCACTCACCCCATAACTGCAATGAACGAATCTCCATCATGTACAGACCAAAAGCCTGGGCTTTATCTTCGATGACAAGGACGAAGAAGAACGCAGGGGAAATGCCAAGAGCTCCGCTAAGGGCATTTCCCTTGACATCATCCCCAAATCCGGCTGTCTATTCCAAGACCATATCCAAGCCTATCTTGAGCTCAATCCCTCCCGGGCCTTTCAGCGCCTAGGAAAAGACCTCGCCCCTCTCTCCCGCAGCTTGCCCGAAGTGCTCCACCACCTCTCCGGCATCGTCCTCCTTCTTACCACCCACCTGACCGCCAACACCTGGGGGCCCGCCCACGAGAATGCCTTACTTCTGGTTGCTGTTCTGGCAAAAGAAGTCGGAGCAGAGCTCTATGTCCGTGGGCATTTTCGTCCCTTGATGGATGCGTTACTCAATCTCCTTGACCCTCTAAATCCAGAGGCGACGGCCCGCGCGGTTCAAGCAATGGCGCACTTATTTACTCATTTAAGTAAGCCTCTTTTGGTTAATTTAGATGTGTTGAAAAGGTATTACGGGCCATTGCTTGGGCACAAGAAAGAGTTTGTCCGTAAATATGCGGCGGAAGCGCTTGCAGGATTATTACGCCGGTTGGGCGACAAGCAAATAGGGAAGCATATCAAGGGTGTGATCAAGGCCGCCGCCGCCGCAATTGAGGCGCAGCACCGGTTGGATGGAGGGAAAGGAGGGAAAAGCATGGAACGACGGGGGGGGTATCTGATAGATGGATTGGCGTTGCTCGTGTTTTTGATTGTGAGAGGGATTCAGTCACAGGGGCAGTTGCATTCGAAAGCTGTGCCTGTCCTCCGGATCTTGTTTCTGCAGGAGGCGAAGGGGAAGGAGGACGAGGCGCTTGGATTGGTTCAACGGAAGGTGGTGGAAGGGATGCTGACATATTTGTGCCCTCATTTGAAGCCGCCTCACGCAGGGCCGGTGTGGACCGAGGCACTGACTGCTGTGGGAATGGCACCGAGGGAGGAGGGAGGGGACGTGAATGGATTGGAGAGGAGTGTGCATGTCTTGGTAGCGCTTCTACGGTATCGAAAGGGGTGGCTGTTAAGCCATGAGGAGGTACGGCAGGCACAGGTGGGCGGATTAAGCGAAGTGGTTTCAGAGCTGGGTTCGCTGGACATGTTTTCGCTGCTCGGAGAGGCGGCGAAAGCGGAGATGGTGTATTTGATTTCTGCCTTGTGGGAATGGCAGACTATGAGAAGACAACGACGCATGCAAGGGATGATTGCAGAAGAGGACGTCTTGAGGGAAGCGTTGGTGGAGGCGACGGGTGTGGTGCTTGGGCCGGAGAGTGGGGCAGACCCGGAGCTGGTGGGAGAGCTGGCGACGAGGGTGCTGGTGTTAGGTGGATGTATGGAGGACTCGGGCAGGGCGAGCTTGGTCGTGAATGCTTGTTTATCGCGCGCCGTCTCTCCCAAGTGTCCGTTGGCGGCGTGGCTGGACTTGTTGAGGGCGTTATTGGATGAGGAGGGAGGGGGGGAGGGAGGGAGGGAGGGGGTGTTGCGGCATGGGAAGAGGGAATTGGTGGACGAGTTGGCTAGTGACCTGATGGGGAGGATTGAAGGGGTGGATAAGACATTGACGGAGCGAATAACGGCGTTGCGGTGCTTACCTTCTGTTTTAGCTGTAAATGGTAGTACTTCTACTCCACCTTCTCCGTCGCTCTTGGCGTTGAAAATGAAAGCGACGCGTATGGTGCAGGCGCTGGTAGAGGAGGAAGGTGGAGAAGAGTTCTTGGTCAACCAAGCTGCAATTGCGCTCATGCAGCTTTGGGCATTGGACGACAGCAGTGACATCAATGGCATAAGCAGCAGCAGCAGTACCGACGGCAGCATCAACAACAATAAGCAATTGAAAAAGGGCAAGAAGCCCTCCACCGCCTCCTCCTCCTCCTCCCCTCAACATAAGCAGCAAAAACAAGACCTAGCAAAGTCACTGTGGAAGCGTCTCCAAACCTCGCCTTCCAGCCTTGTGGCCGTCCGCGCCTTGACTGTCCTTTTCCATCACGACCATTCCCTTGTCTCCTTCATCCCTGTCTCGGAGGCCCTCTCTCTCCTTAGTAGCAATCTGCATTCCCCCTCGCACCTCCTCCGTCTCTCCACCCTTCGCCTTGTCGTTACTTTCCCCACTCTCCCCTTCCGCGACACACCAGTCGGAGGGAACACGAACAACGGCAACAGCAACAGCGATGGCAACAGCAGCAACAAGCAGGACAAAGAGACCTCTTTCACGGGCCCTTGTCCCGCCCTTGCCACGTGCCTAGAGTTGGAAGCCACCCCAATCACAATCAGTGCCGAAAGAAGCTTAGGCATGCTATTGAATCGGCTTGAGGTATGGGCGGGGAGTAGGAGGCTGCCCGGTTCTTACCTAGGCCCCTTGGCAAGTTATTGCTTGGGGCTTCTGCATGTGCGGTATGCGGAACTCTGGCCGTTGGCGGCGAAGACCTTTGCGGCCTTGTCGCATGCGTGTAGTTGTGCCGAAGAGACACAGATCGTCTGGACCCACGTGGTGACGACGATGGTCGAGGTGGATGGGCGCTTGGTGAAAGTTGGGGGTTCGGAAGGGAAAGGGGAGAGTGAGAAGGAGGAAGGTGGTCTTGAGAAGGAGGGGGCAGCGTCGGATTGCATGCTAAGGCTGGTCGCAAACAATGGGTGGGGAGTTAACCTTTCTCCTTCCGTGGACGAGATAAAGCTAGTATCGTTTGTGTTGCAAGAATCTTCAGCGGCCATGGGAGGGGGGCCCGGGGGGGCAATGGCTGGGGAGGCGTCCAAATTGGGGGCGACCGACCCGTTGACTTCATTGCGCTGGGTGTTTGACTCGATTAAACGATGCTTGCCGCTGTTGACTCGGAAGTCATCGGAGCTGGCGGGATTGTTTGTGGCCTTTTTGCAGCATCAGTATTTCACGGTGTTCACGGATGATCCGGAGGCCCTGGAATTGAAGGGGGATTTGTGCCGGTTTCTGGAGGAGCAGCAACAGCAGCACAAGCTGCAGCAGCAGCTACAGCATTTATTGATGCCCGCACGGCTACGGGGGTCCAAGGTGGCGCGCAGCAAGCTGTTGGCCTTTTTAAAGATGTTTGCCGTGGGTGGGGTGCCAAAGCAAGGACCGGGTCGGGCCTTGTTGCAGCGTATTTTCGCGGGTTTCCTATCTCGGCCGGACAATGCCGTGGCGGTTGCGGCGCTTGATTGTTTGATCAATCAGACGTTACCTTACCTGACACCGTATGCCGCGACGTGCAAGGCTTTGCTGGACGATATCACTCTTCGTGATGAGCTGGTGCGGTTCAGCCTGGCCACTGACATTCAACCAGAGCATCGTGCTGACTTCATTCCACTATTGGTTCGGTTATTATTTGGACGCTTCCTCGCTAAGGCTTCAAGGGCAAGGACACGGTCGTCGAAGGATAGCCCGGCGGCACGGCGGGCGGCGATTGTCTCGTTTTTGGCGGGATCCCAGGGCGAGAATGAGTTTAGGGAGTTCGTGCATTTAATGCTTCGGCCTTTCTTGGTGGATGCCACGGAATCGTTTCAGGCGAGGGAGAATTTGGATGTATCTGCGGCATCAGCAGGAAGAAGGTTGGGATTTTTACATTTGTTGGGGAGTGTGGTTCGACAGATGGGGTTTCACGTGTTGCCATTTGTGGATGCTTTCTTGGAGGTCACGGTGGGGCTATTAGCGGAGGGCTACAGAGATGTGGGGGCGGGGGAGTTGGTCGAAGAGGGGGAGGAGGTGGAAGGGAAGGACGATTGTATGGGTATGGTGAAGGAGGAGGGAAGGAAGGGGGATGAGATCGAGGAGGCGGCGGAGGAAGAGGAGGAGGAGGATGTGGATGCTCACATCCGTCGCGGGCGATCACAGGGAACGTTGCGATTGATTGCCACAAGGACCGTATCCGAGCTTTTCGTTCAGTATGCTGGCTCCTTCAATTTTACTCACGTGGCGCCTCGGCTTTGGTCTGTCCTTGGCCCGAGCATTTTACGCTTGCCCGCTATGTGTTCAGGGGCGCAACAGGCCCCCGCCCTCCTGGACCTCCTTCTCGCCCTCACGCAGCATGAGGCCCTTATGCCCGTGTACACGTATTTTGAAGCCACGTTGACACCATCATTGCTTGCCTGTCTCTCGGCAGGGCAAGGTCCTCCTGCAACGGTGGCTGGGCCAGTGCTCACCATCATGGACCGACTGTGCGCGCATGATGGTGTTTCCCACCTTTTACCATACCTCCCCGGAATAGTTGAACATGTTGCCAAGCGGCTGCAGCTGGTCCAAGCCTCCATGACCAACAATAAGGACCCCCTCCTTGAACGCTGTCTTGATCTGCTCTGTCAGACAAGTCAACTCGCCGCCTCAGCACGCAAGGCTGCAGAGGGAAAAGAAAAAGAAGGAATATTGGGAGGAGGAGCAGGTGGAGGAGGAGAAGGACGAGAAGGAGGAGCAGCAGCAGCAGCAGCAGCAGTGGACGACGTCACCCTTTCCTCCCTTTTCGGCTTGCTCCTCCCCCGTCTCAAATCTCCCCGGCTGCTCCGCGAGCCATCTAAAGTCCTCATCCTTCGGGCTTATGCATCGCTGGTTGCCCACATGGCATCTCCACGTCGAGATATCGTCCTTTTGTCCAAATTGCTGGGACCAGCAGGTTTAGGCTCGACGGGCTTTGGGCCCTCGGGCTCATTGCGTGGACCGGCGGTGGCGGCCTTGGCGAGCATGGCGGAGACGCATGAAAAGATGGAAGATCTGAGGCCCGTGGTGCGGATGTTGGAGGAATTGAATGCGCCGGATAAGGAGGGATTGGAGGGACGTAATCTGGATGTGGTGATGCCGGCGTGGGCGCAGCTGGCGGATGAGGGGCAATGGGCAGCATTGATGGCTGGCACAGGCGGATCCGGCTTAGCGCTCTTCCCGCTTGTTGCGCATGCGCTTGCATGTTTGCATGACGAAGAGGTTGTCGTTCGTGTGGCGGCTGGAGCAAGCTTAAGGGCGATGTTGAAGGCGGCGGCCGGGGGGGAAGAAGGGGAGTGGTTGTGGTTACTGCAGGCAGGGTTATTACCGTCGTTGAGGGCGGGAATGGGACAACCAAGAGATGCGGTGAGGCAGGGCTATGTAATGGTGATGACGGAACTGATTCGGACTGTGGGTAAGTCAAGCACGATAGGTGACAGCAATAAGTTGGTGAAGAAAAAGAAGAGGAGGGAGGGGAGTGGTGAAGAGGATGACGGGGAAGAGGTTGCGTGTAAGCCTTCATGGATGAAGGCACATGTCGAATATTTCCACGGAGATCTGGCTTGTTTGGTGCGGGAGGAGGATACGGAGGCAGATTTCTTCCACAACATCATTCATATTCAAGTGCATCGGCGGGCGCGGACCCTGCAGCGACTCACCAAGGTCTTGAATGCCGGAGGTGCAGAGCCAGGAGGAGAAGCAGGAGCAAGCATGGACACGATTCGGGAGGGGGGGGGCAACTTTTCCTCCTCTTCCTTGGTGCATGTCCTTTTGCCGTTAGCCTGTCAACCGTTGCTCTTCGTCGACCGCACCATCCAAGCCAAATCTCCGGACCCCGGGTTGTTGCATGAGGCAAGCATGGCAACAGCGGCAGTAGCGAGGCGCTTGTCCTGGTCGCATTATAATGGTTTGATTCGGCGTTTTTTGCGGGAGATCAGCTTGGCAGAGGCGGCGCCAGTGGGGCAGCAGCCAGCGTCAAGGGAAAAGGCTTTGGTGAATGGATTATGCCATGTTCTGGACGTCTTTCATTTTCCCATGGTGCCGCCTTCGGAGAAGAAGGAGATGGAGGAGATGCAACACCCGGTGGCCACAGACTCGGTGGCTGTCGAGAAGGAGGGCAAAGAAGAAAAGGAAGAAGACGACAAGGAGGACGAGAGTCAGGGTGAGGACGAATACGAGAAAGCAGCGCCAATGGCGTCCACTTCCGATACTATCAGTACCAGCAGCACCACCAAGAATGACGACGTTATCTGGCGTTCAGTCACCACCCAGCTCCTCCCCAGTCTCCGCGGGCTCCTGCTGAAGGAGGGTAAGGACAAGGACGGGGGAAAGAAGAAGGACCTCCGGGCGCCCATGGCCTTAGCCCTTCTAAAATTGATCAAAATGCTCCCTCCCACCAGCTACGAACACGAGCTGACCCGCCTTCTGATGACCGTGTGCGGTACACTGCGTAGTCGGAATTCTAACACCCGTGACGCTGCTCGGGAGGTACTGGCGGAAATGGCGAAGGATTTGGGCCCGACGTATTTAGGATTGATTATTAAGGAATTGAAGGGAGCTTTGAGAGAGGGCTACATGCTGCATATTCGTATTTTCACCCTCCATACCGTCTTGCGAGCGTTGGAGGACGTATACTCGCCTCCCCTAGATGCTCCTTCATTCCCTGTGCCGAGTGCGGGGTTGATGGTGCCCCCTTCTGACAGTCACAGCAGCAATAGTAGCAGGCAGCCGATGCGTCCTGCGTTAGATGCCTGTTTGAGTGATGCTGTGGCGCTGCTTACGGAGGATCTGTTCGGGGAAGCTGCGGGAGCTAAAGAAGCAGAAGCAGAAGTCAAGAGCACGACGATCAAGGAGGCGAAGGGGCAGAAGGCTTTGGATGGCTTAGAGGTTCTGTCGCGCTTGTTGCTGTTTCGACCAACGTATGCCGTGGCGTCGCCTGAGGATCCCGCGGCGTTGTCGAGTGTGCATGCCTTGGTAAAGCCTTTTTTGTTTCAACTGCACGATTCGGAGAGTCCCAGGATGCATGGACGGGTGAACGAGGCGTTGCAGAGGGTGGTGGCGGGATTGGCGGTGAACCCGAGTTTGAAGGCGGAGGAGGTGTTGCTGTACGTGTACGGCTTGGTCTCGCCCTTTGTGATGGGGGGGGAGGATGAAGAAGATGAAGAGGAAGAGCAGGAAGGGGAGGCGGAGAACAGTGATGAGGAGGACGAAGATGTTTTGGAAGTGATAGGCAAGGCGGCCTGTCGGCCGACGAAGCAGCAATTGAAGCAGCAATTGAAGCAGCAGCAGCAACAGCTGCGATCGAAGAAGGAGGCGACGAGTTGGCTTCCTGTAGATGGGACTTTGAAGTTGGCAGTGGAAGCTAAGAAAGCTCAACGATCAGCAGCTCGGGAGGAAGCCCGTGTGTTGGACGGAAAGAATGCGCCTAAATTAACGGGATGGGGCAGGCATGGCGGCAAAGCACGACGGGCGGAAGGAGGAATGTTTGGGTCCCCTGCGGCCTTGGCTGCGGGTGTATTGGGACTGCGGTTGCTACACTCCTATCTCAAGCGTCTCGGGCAGCCGTCGAAGGATTTGGTGCCGATGCTTGACCCTTACGTGGTGCTACTCGCCCGCTGTGTCCGTCGCCGGGTGAACGACAGCATCGTCTTCCTCGCACTCAAGTGCCTGGCACTCATGCTCAGGTACCCTTCCTCCCTCCCCTGCTTAACCTACCTCGCGCCACGCCTCGTCCGTTCCTCCCTCAGTCTTTTAAGTATGGCTGGTGGCCCCGCTAATTCCCGCGATGAGATCGTGCAGTCCTGCCTCAAGATCCTTACCATCCTAATTGCTGCTTCTGGGAGCACGGACGAAGATGACGAGGTAACTCAAAACGGTGTTCCTGTCTTGGATAGACGGACGAATCTCCCCATCCCCGCCAAAAGTCTTGGGGCCCTTGTCTCCCTCCTCCGAGCGGCTGCCCTTGATTACGACCATGTAAATGCTCCTTTTGCCTTAGTCCGTGCATTGGTGGCACGCCGAGCGATGGTTCCAGAAATGTATGACCTGATGGAGCAAATGTTGGGAATTACAGTTACCTCCCGTCGACCCACCGTTCGACAGATGGGGGGACAGATCATCGTGTCGTTTTTGCTACATTATCCGTTGACTTCCGCGAGGGTTACAGCGTTCTTGCAACAGGCGGTGAGGAATATGGGGTATGAGTATGAAGATGGGCGGGCGGCGGCGTTAGGGTTGGTGCAAAATTTGGTAATTAAGTTGCCGGGGCCTGTGTTGGATGAACATGCCCAGATGTTGTTTTTACCGATGGTTTTAAGGTTGGTGAACGATCCGAGTCCGAAGACGAGGGCGATGGCGGCTGAGGCGATCGGGGCATTGTTGAAAAGGGTGTCAGGGGATGTATTTCATGCCTTGTTGGAATATCAGTGCAGGTGGATGGGAGAAAGGGAGGAGAACGAGGGCTTGGCCCGGGCAGCGGCGCAGGGGGTAGGATTGTTCGTGGATGCGAGGCCGGATTTGTTCAAGAGGGGAGGGGAGGACGGCCTAGGGATGGAGCTGCTGGTGCTGTTGTCGGAGACGTTGGCGTCGGTTGAGAAACGGGGACCGGTGTCCGGGGTGGACACGACAGATTTGGAGGAGCCACGTGAGAGGCATGGAGAGGCGGCGTTGGGGTGGGAAATGGCGTATCATTGCTTAGCATCCTTGGGACGAGTGTACACGAAGCTTCCCACAATGATGGAAGGCTTCTTGCATAATACATCCGAGGGGATGGTCTTGCTGTCGGCCACGTCGGAAATTATGTGTTACCGCCATGCTTGGGTGCGATTAGCGGCCTCTCGGTTCATGGGGCAGTATCTGGATAGACGGGCGGCGGGGGGAAGTGGGAAGACTGTCACCTCAGCAGCCACTTTGGGGAGCTCTCCTTTCTTGTCGGAGCCTGCGAATGCTAGGGCATTGGCGAGGCGGTTATGTGTACAGATTGACCGCCCGTCGTTGTCGCCGGAGTTGAGTTTGAGGGCGGTGAAGAGTTTGGTATTTTTGACGTCGGCTTTAGCGCAGGTGCAGGAGGGTGAGGAGGGAGGGAAGGGAGTGAAAACGTTGTCGGCGGGAATACCGGTTTGTAATGGGGCAGAAATGGAATTGGAGGAGGAAGAGGAAGAGGAAGAGAAGAAGCAGGAAGAGGATGAGGGGGAGGTGAGAGATGAGGCACCGAAAGATTTGCTATCTTGGATCTTCCACCGTGTTTCGTACATGGCGCGTCGTAAGGGTGAAGACCGACGGTGCGCCGCCTTTCGCTTCTTTGCGGCTGTGGCTACATTGGAAAGTCAGGCGACAGTTGAGAGGTTTTTACCGCACATGCTTTCGCCTTTGTATCGTGCTACGACGGATGGACAGGCGGAAGGGAGTGCACACGGAAACGATGCGGTGGAGTTAGCGAAGGAAATAATGGGGTTGATTGAAGAAAAAGCGGGTGCCACACCATTCGTGCAGGCGTTGTCCGAGATCCAGAAACAGGCGGCACAGAAAAGGGCGGGGAGAAAGAAAGCTCGGGCGATTGAAGCGATCAATGACCCGGAAGCAGCAGCAAAGAGGAAGCTGGCAAAGAATCTAATGAAACGGGAGACGGCCAAAAGAAAAAAGGCTAGTAGTCGCTTGGCCCGTGGTGGGGGGCCAGGGGTGGATCGGGCGTCAAAGCGGCAGAGGCCGTTGGCGGACCACGAAGGAGACAAAGACCAGGGGATGTAATAATTTGTCAGTGATGATGGAGTGTAAAGGTAAATGTAGGAAAGAAAAAAGCCAGGCTGGAATTACAGAGAGATAATAGAAATAGTAGAAGGAAGACAATATCATTTATTTGATTTTCATTTGGCTCTACTGGTTCAACTTCAAAGCCATCGCGCCCGATTCATCTCGTTCCCAATTCATTCATAACTTTCCTACTTTCTTTCCCCTTCTCATCTGCCCCCCCCCCCCCCCCCCCCCCCCCCCCCCCCCCCCCCCCCCCCCCCCCTCCCCACCCTCCACCCCCCCCCCCCCCACCCCCA
>Ga0160420_100055_pt1 | contig 71842 bp, 65 predicted proteins | sample CelAP2metagpilot_FD_108197 | JGI IMG/M metagenome (GOLD analysis project Ga0160420, IMG submission 108197) | Phycosphere-associated microbial communities from algal ponds in Kailua-Kona, Hawaii, USA - Cellana AP2-5-5 metagenome pilot | ecosystem: Engineered > Artificial ecosystem > Aquaculture >...
CTCCTTCCTCCTCCTCCTCCTCCTCCTCCTCCTCCTCCTCCTCGTCATTGGGTGGAAACGTGGTGGAGGGAGTCGGCAGCGATGGATTAGAGGAAGGGGTGGTGCTACATCCCCATCTAGCTATGTCAGTTTTGAGTTTTTCAGGAGCCCGCCGCTCACCTTCCTTTTTTACCTCCAGCTCCACCGGCATTGATAGCAGCAGCAGCAGTAGTAGTAGTAATAGTAGTAGCAGCAGGAATAGCAACAGCAGCAGTGGACATGCCTCCAGGATTGAAGTCATCCACCAGCCAATTGCCCGTCTGGCGATGTCTTCCTCGTCGTCCTCCTCGCTCTCCCCCTCGTCCTCCAAAATGGATGGTTTTGGGCGCCTAGAACTACTGACTACGCGACCTCTTCGCTGGCCGGGAGATGTCAGAGCTCAACCACGGGATCTAGTGGAGTTGTGTGGCAACCATGATAACGATTTCTTCTCCTCCCCCTCCCGATCTAGCAACCGCGACTCCCTCACAGTCATTACTGGCGTCTGGCCCTTAGTCTTTTGTGTTGCCGCAATCTGCATCGCCCTCACTCCGTTGTGGAATTGGTTACACAAACGCTATTTTAAAGCACAAGAGCCCTCCCCACCTTGTCTCGATGGAGGATGCCCACCCATCCCTTCTTTGAGTGAAGTTAAGGACGCGGTCAGCCAGGAGGAGGACAGAGCGTTTATTGCCACTCGAATGGCCGAACTCACTGAAAAACAGGTGGAATTGCTGCGATCTGTGGAGGTTGACATGAGGGATGTGGTGATGAAGAAGCATGGAGGGGGCATTGGCCAGGGGTCGTTTTCGGTGGTCTATAAAGGATATTATCAGAATTCTCACGTGGCGATCAAGGTGTTAAAGAAGGTTGATGAGAGAAATTTCAGGCGTTTTCTAGAAGAGATTTTGTTGCATAAGGATTTGAGGCACCCGAATGTGGTGATGTTTCGGGGAGCGAGTTGGAGGGACGGACGGTTGTTAATGCTGGTGGATTTTGCTGGGAGAGGGACGCTGGCTGATGTCTTGAGAAGATCTCAGGGAACTTTGAGGTGGAAGCCGGTGAAATTGAATATGGCCCTAGGCATTGCGAAGGGCATGGCATTCTTACACCAGACGCGGTATTATGACATGTGGACGAGTTCGTATCAGCGGTGTGTGGTACATCGGGATCTCAAGCCCCAGAATATTTTGGTGACTGATGCGTATCACGTCCAAATTACTGACTTTGGGGAGGCACGAACAGTGGATCATGAAAATACCATGACCCAGGTGGGGACTCAGTTGTTTGTGGCTCCCGAAGTGGTTAGGGGGGAGAGGTATTCGGAGAAGTGTGATGTGTATTCATTTGCGGTTGTGCTGTTGGCGATGCTGGAGTTGCGGCCGGATGTGCTTGATGTCTTTGCAGAGGCCCTGCCGGAGATGGAGAGATCTGAGACTGGGATCACGCGGGAGAGGATGAAGGAACCGAAAGGCGTAGAGGTGACGGATGCATGCAAGACATGCCCGCTCAACAAGGGTTATCAACCTCCGCCTGGCGTTTCCTTGGCGCAAGCTCAAGCGGCTGCCTCAACGCCTGAGCACGAGTGTCCCCTCGCCCAACACAAGGAGTTCAAGGGCGTGGTGGCTCATGCAGTGACGCGGGCCGTGGTCTACGACGATCTCCGTCCGACCATCAAGGGCTGTCCTTACCCCGCGCTCAAGACGTTAATTGAAAGGTGCTGGATCCCGGACGTCAACGACCGCCCAAGCTTCGCTGCCGTCGTCGAGGCGTTGGACGGGCGCGTCCGCCGGGAAGTGAGCGATTACACCCGGCCAACATCCGGCAGTAGTGGCAGTCATTCAAACAGCTCGGGGTCTGGGTTGTCATACGGAAGTACTGATTTGATGATGCTTCGGGAGGGGTTGCGGCAAGGGGCGGGGCGATTAGGGGCGAGCGCCGCAGGAAATGGGGACCGCTCTTTGCGTGTCCCTCAAGGCTCGAGGGAAAGTCATCAGAATGGAGGCACCAGGGGTAAGTAAGTTGAAAGAGAAATATATGATGTATAAAGTGATTATCTCGTTTATTTCCTGTATGAAAACAAATGAAACCGACCGTGGGTGCGTTTAAACTGACAAGAGAATTGACAGAGGGAACTGAGAGTGGATGGGCATGGGGTGCACCATTTGGGATGCAGGGCTTGCGCCAATATCGTGATCGGGCCGTCGTTTGATTGCTTTGTTGTCGGTGTTGCTTTGGATGGATTGATTGTTGGTAATGGACATTGGCGGGAGGTTGCTCACGTAAGAAGAAGGACCTCCAGATAGTCCAAGTGCACGAGACCTAAGCACCCCGCCAAGGGATGTGCGCGGCTCTGCACAGCATAACGTCTACCTGCATCAGCATGAGCCATATAAAGCCTCCCCCCGAGGGTATACAAAAAAAAAAGGAAAAAAAAGAAAAAAAGACATAGCTTGACGAACAAAGGAGTATATTGCATAGTTCATCCCCATCCCACCCACCCACAGTCTCATCCGCCCGACATGTCGATTGTGATTCACGTGCCTATCAGAATTTGATCAAACCATTCGATACTGCCATCCTTGAGGCTTAACCATGGTTTTGGTCGATCTCACAAAAAGAGTCAACTCAACCACACTAAATGCGCACGTCAGGACTACATGAACCACGCCGTCAACGCAGCCAGCCACCAGAATGCCGCCGAAGCAGGGTAGAAAGGTGTGTACAACATTGATAAAACGGACCGGAGGAAACATACCGAGTCCCACCCATCCACATCTGATCCCCCTCTCCTCAATCCTTACACACACAGGCGGCCAATGCCGCCACAACCAGCGGCAAGACTATGAAGGTGGGTCTCGGGAAAAAGGGGGAGACTACAATCCTGTCCGTGGTGCAGCAGCAAGTGGGCAAGAAGAGCGGCACCGTAGCTGCTTCTTCCACTGACCTGGGGTCGAAGCGCCTGGCTAAGAAGTTGGAGGGGCTGTACGAGCGTCTGGTGGAGATTGGCTTTCGGGAAGCACAAATTGAACAAGCTCTGACTGTATGTACATTGAACAGCAATGGAGATATCGCCTTGGAGTCTGTCCTGGATTGGTTGTGTCTCAACGTGAGACCTGAGGAGCTCCCAGCACAGTTTGCCGACCCAAGTGTCCAGGAAGCCAGGACACAGCCAGGCACCCTTGGGGTCGGACATGCAGGCGCCACGCTTTCATCGGAGGAACGTGCGAGTCTTGTAGCGACACGAGAGGTAGATTTAGACTTGGGCGCGCACCTAGCGGCCGTTACAAGGGACGAGGACGGGGACGAGGAGGAGGAAGAAGAAGGGAGAAATGGCGATTCTAAACGCTGGATACTGGAGTACGCCCGGCGGGAGGCCGAAGCGGAGCTGGCGGCCAAGAAAGCAGCACAAGCACAATTAACAAGCGCACAGCGGTGGGAATCGATGACACCAGAGCAAAAGCTGGAGTTGCTTGAAGCCAGTTACGAGGAGGAAAAGCGGAAGGCCAAGGAGGCAAGGGATAGTGGGCGGGAGGGACGGCGCGAGAAGGCAGAGACGGAGGTACGATTGAAGGACATTCGGGAGCAAATTTATGAGTTGAAGGTAGTAGTAGGGCAACGGAAACGGGAGATGGCGAAGCTCAAGAACCAGCTTTTGGCTGAAATGGGGGGAAGCGAGAAGTTGGTGGGAGGTGTGGGAGGAGGAGGGTCGTGGGCGGCACTAATGGGGGGGAAGGGGAATCAGACAGTCAAAGAAGTGGAGGTTGAGGAGTGTGATTTTGGGGGCATGTTTGAGGACGATGATGATGACAGTGTGGTAGAAGAGAAGACATTAAATACTGTGCCAGCAGCGTTGGCGAAGAAGGAGAAAGAGAAGGAGTTAAAAGTTGAACAGTCTATAATTGACGGGCTCTTTGGCGGGGACAACGAGAGTAGCGATGAGAATGACAGACCAGTACAGCCACGACGTCCGCGCACTCCGCCTAAAGTACTAGCAGCTCCCATGCCTGCCGCCCCTCCCTCCCCCGATCGCGCCGTGCCTGGTGCAGTAATCGAAGTCTTAACAACTGTTGAAACCACTACAAAAGCTACGGCACTACCTTCCAGACCGCTACCCTCTCAATCTCAATCTCCGCCACCAGAAGAGTCCTTCCAATCCACCTCTACCTCCCTCCTCGGTGTTCCCAAGAACTGGACGGGCAAGACCCCCCGTCGACATCTCGAAGAGTACCTGCAAAAGAAACGCCTCGGCAAGGCCAACTTTCAAAAGGCCGCTCCAGGGGGAAAAGGCTGTGTCCTTACATTGCGAGGCATCCCCGAAAGATTCGAATCTATCGGCGAATTCAACACACACGGTGATTCCCAACATGCAGCCGCTACCCGAGCGCTCTATCGCTTAGAACCCAAGCTACAGCTTTCAAGGGTGTTGCCTCCTCCATTTCGGGAATGGTGGGCTGAGTGGCAAGAGGCTGAGAGGAAGCAGAGGGAAGTGAAGTTGGCGGCAGTGAAGCGTGGAAAGAAGGATCGGATTGCGAGTCTGGTGCAATCCATGCAGGAGGGGGTTTCGTTGGGGGGGGGGCAGGATGGGAAGGAACACGGGAGTAAGGAGAAGGAAGGAGGCCAAAGCGGCAATGGCAGCGAGGGGATTGGTGTGATGCTAACTGACAATTCGGAGGTGAGTTGGGAAATGCAGGATGTTTCACTGGATGAGGCCCAAGTGGAGAAAGGAAAAGAGGAAAGAATGTCGACGGGAGCAGCCACAGCAGCATCATCGGCGACCCCGTCATCCAACGTGCTCAATGGATCAGCGCATCTGCAACGTCTGGCGGCTGAAAAGGAAGATGTGGAGTTAGGCAAAAAGCTCCGGCAGAAGTTTAAAGAGAAGCAACGCCGAACCAAATACCAGGAGCTCGCGCGCGTCCGATGGGAATTGCCGGTGGCAGCAACGCGTGAAGAGATTCTGCGGTGTGTCGAGCGGGAGCCGGTGGTGGTCATATCGGGTGAGACAGGTTGCGGAAAGAGCACACAAGTTGCGCAATACATTTTGGAGGAGGCCTTGCTGAGGGGGGAGGGACATAAATTGAATCTTGTGTGTACACAACCACGTCGAGTGGCGGCTGTATCGTTGGCTGAGCGTGTGGCACAGGAGATGGGGGATGAGGGAGGAGCAGGGGGTTCGGGAGCTTTGGTTGGTTATCAGATTCGGATGGAGTCGAAAACGAGTGCGGCGACGCGGTTGACATTTTGCACCACGGGAATTTTGCTCCGGAAGTTGCAGATGGACCCGACATTGCAGCAGTACACGCACATAATCTTGGATGAGGTGCACGAACGGCAGGCGCTCGGTGATTTTCTGTTGGTCGTCTTACGAGATTTGGTGCGTGTCCGATCAGATCTAAGATTGATCCTCATGTCTGCGACTGTAAATGCTGATTTGTTTTGCCGTTATTTTGGAGGGTGTCCAACTTTTACAATACCTGGGAGGTACTTCCCTGTGGAGGAGCGGTACTTAGAAGATGCGTTGGAGGCCACAGGCTGCTTGATCGAGGAAGGCTCGGCGTATGTCCGGAGAAAGGACAGAGCGCAATTTAAGCAGGCGACGGTCGAGGTTTCGGGGAGGGGGGGGAGATCGTTCTCGCAGAAGTTGGAGTGGCAGGAGGAAGAGGCTGAAACGGAGGGACGACGGGGGTCGCAATGGGTAAATTTTCTAGAGGAATGTCGAGACGCAGGTTACAGTTCCCGGACACTCAAGTCCTTGGGGAGGGTAGACGAGGCGATTGTGAATTTTGATTTGTTGGAGGATCTACTGCGGCATATTGTCGAGGTGGAGGCTGAGCACGTGGCGGCGGGTGAGCCGGGGTGGAGGGTCGATGGGGCCATTTTGGTCTTTTTGCCGGGCTTGGGCGAGATTCGGGGAATCCTTGAGCGTCTGCGAGGAGGGCGTTTCTTCCGTGATGAACATCAGTACTGGCTTTTGCCCTTGCATTCGGCCTTGTCGTCAGCGGAGCAACAGAAGGTCTTTCAACATCCCCCGCACGGGTCCAGGAAAATCATTTTTTCCACAAACATTGCTGAAACTTCCGTTACAGTTGATGATGTCGTATATGTTATAGACTGTGGTTTGGTTCGTGAGATCCAGCTTGCCAAAGGTCGGGGGGGAGGGCGGGCGCTGGTTACGACCTGGGCTTGTCGAGCCAGTGCCAAGCAGCGGATGGGCCGTGCTGGGCGTGTGGGACCGGGCGTGTGTTTTCGTTTATTCTCGAGGCATACCTATCGAAAGATTATGGCTGAGTTTGCCGTGCCGGAGCTGCAGCGCACGCCGTTGGAAGAGCTTTGCCTGCAGATTCGCGCCAACAATCTGGCGCCTTCATGCCGGGAGTTTTTGCTTAAGGCCCCCGAGCCGCCTGAATCTTCGGCAATCGATACTGCCATCCGTGTGCTGCAGGAGGTTGGAGCGCTCTCCCGGATGAACCCACAGCAGCAGCAGCAGCAGCAACAGCAGCTACAGCAGCAGCGGGAGGGAGCACAATCACTGGGAAGAGAAGAAGAGGAAGGGATGCTGACGCCGTTGGGCATCCATCTAGCTAAATTACCTTTGGACGTGCGGTTGGGGAAGATGTTGGTGTTTGCCGCGCTCCTTCAATGCCTGGACCCAGTACTTACTATTGCTGCCGGCTTGAGCGGTACCAAATCTCCTTTTATCGCTCCTATGGGGAAGGAAGCCGAGGCGCTGGCGATACACGCGAAGTTTGAGGTCCGGCAAAGCGACTTTTTGACGATGATACAGGCCTTTGAAGCTTACCGTGCAGCCTGCCTCAAGGGTGGGGCGGGGGAGGAGCATAAGTTTTGCGTGCAGCACTTTTTGGGCAAGTTGACATTGCGGGAGATAGCGGACCTGAAGAGTCAATATTTGGGCTTGCTGGTAGATATGGGTTTGGTGGCTAAGCCGCCACATTTTGGCACGAGGGGGGGCGGGGTAGCAAGCTACCGGGCCCTGGAAGAATTTATGGCCAGCCCCACCGCCTTGCGCAAGGGCGTGGGTGTGAATTCCGAGGCTCAAAATACCAACTTGGTCCTTGCCGTGGTTGCTGCGGGGTTGTATCCGCACGTGGCGCACGCCGTTCTAGAGCCCTTTAAGAAACGCCCTAGCTTCTACCACGGTCCTGCGGCCGCTCCCTCCAGCCCTGTCTTCTTGCATCCCAGCTCTGTGAATCATGGCTTGCCCCGGTTTTCCTCTCCCTGGCTTGTCTTCCATGAGAAATTTCACACGACACGGGCATATATTGCACCGACTTCTGTGGTTTCGCCCTATGCCCTCTTGCTTTTTGGCGGCCCCTTGGTGGTAAATCACTTGGCCAATCGCGTGGTCATTGACGAGTGGATTGAATTTATCTGCCCGGCGCGCACGGCGGTGCTCTTTCGTGAGATGCGAAAGAGGCTTAATGAGGTGTTAGAAGTACTCGTGGCAAAACCTTTGGTGGGATTGACGGGTAAGGACAGTGAACAGGAGGCAGCGGTGGTCGATGCCATCGTTTCTTTGCTTCGCGGGGAGGAGATCAAGGCTGCGTGGGTACCAGGCGGGCCGGACGACCCAGACCACAAACAGCAGCTGCAGCAGCAAGAGCAGCAGCAGCAACAACAACAGCAACAAAAGCCGAGGAAAAATTGAGTATCATAAACTTAAGAAATAAACGAGATGGAAATCGATTTCCTGAGTTACTAAGCCCTGCTGTACCATTTTTTCTTGTAATCTATGCCAATATCAACGCTCCTTGCACAATCTACCTTCTACCTCTTGCAGCCATTCCTCTCCTCCCTAACAACCCATACGGTAATACCTACCCGTAACATGACCAATCCCGCAGCCATAGCCACCGAAGCACCCGCCAAGGAGAGCAGCCACGTGGCGCGCCCGCAGGACACCTCCCTGGGCATATGCTTCCGACTCAGTGCATTCTCATCGTCGACGTGACCATTCACAGCCTTTCCCTCCTTTTCCACCTCCTTTCGCATGCTTTTACCAACCACACCAATTGCCTCAACCTCATTTACAATTCCAGTCCCCTTCTTCACATCCTCCTTGGTTGCGCGCACCAACTTTCGACCAACCGCCCCCCCACCCCCACTCCCCTTCCCCCACGCCTTCTCCCCCCTGCCCCTGCTCCCTCCCCTCCCAGCGTCCATCAAGTCCTCAATATCATTCAACGCAGGCGCACCTTTCGGTCCTGCTACTCCGTTTCCTTTCCCAGGATTAGTTAAGGCTAGCTGCCCGCACGCCCCCCCAATCTCTCGCCCATGATGCACACGAATGGTCGTCAAAAGCTTATATTCATTTACTAGGATTTCATAAAAGTTATCCACGTCATTGTCTTCCGGGGTATCGAATTCGTGAGCCACATCGGTAGGATTGTAAGGGATTAAGTTGACGATTACCGTCTGGCCTGCGAGGAGAGCACCGAGCTCATGGGCGTGTTCAGGGCGATCATTGACATTTTTCAAGAGGACGTATTCGACAAAGAGAGGTTTTTTAGATACCCGGGTGTGCTCGTAGCAGGCAGCAAGGAGCTTTTCGATGGGAAAGGCTTTGGCGGATGGGACGATTTGTTGTCGCAGGGCTTGAGTGGGCGCGTGGAGGGAGAGGGCAAGGTTGAGGTGTGGGAATTCAGCGGACATTTTCTTTATCGCGTGCACAACCCCGACCGTGGAGATGGTGACTTGATGGTGGGAGAGGCGGAAGCGTTTGACATCTGTCATTCCTCGAACAGAGTCCATGACGGCATTGTAATTTTGCAGGGGCTCGCCCATGCCCATGAAGACCACCTGTGGAAGGGAGGGAGGGACGGAGGAGGGGATGATGCAACTTGCAATTCAATCGACACGACACTCTAACACACATGTCCATACCTCCTTTCCCATCATCTATTACAACCTCAACCCTATTGCCATGCACACGTACATTTCGAATCGGAGCCACTCCCATCGCATGGTACAACTGCTCCAAAATCTCCCCCCCCAGCAAATTTCCTTTGATCCCCATAGTGCCAGTTGCACAAAATGTGCAGCCCATCTGACACCCAATCTGACTGGAGACACACAGTGTATTACGGCCATCGTGCCGGATGATCACAGCCTCCACTCGTTGCCCGTCTTGGAGCTCCATCAGCAATTTGATCGTGCCATCCCTGCTCTCATGCTTCTCCACCACCTTGGACGTGGTCACGGTAAACTGCTGCGCAAACGCCGCAATCATGCCCATGGGCAGTTGCCTGCCCATTTCTTTCATGCTCAGCGCATCGACATCTTCCAACCGCTCGGGGCGGTACTTGCAAATCAGTTTCCACATCTGCCGGGCATGCAAGTGCTTGATGCCGCGCTCCACCATAAAGGCCCGCACGGAGGCCTCATCCAAAATGGGCAGGGGTGAAAGCTTCCGGGCCTTGACCATGATTTGAAGAGGTAGTGGGTATGCGTGTACACTTTACTGCCTTGAATAATGCTCTGTCTAACGTAGGAACAGACGTACGCGGACTGTGTCCTTGTGTGCGCCTTGTGTGCAAGCTGAACGGACGGCGGCAAACGACAAATCGAGGGTGCTGGGGAGGTCGCCACCGATGGATTTGTACAAAATCAAGACCACTCGGCCTTTCAGCTTGCCTGTTGCATGGACAGGGTACGGAAAATTATGAATATGGTGTCGTGGTAGTGTGGTGAATCACAAGGTCGTGTGCTTTTTTAGTGCGTCGACGAGGTCAAGCAATCATCATGCACTCGTCGCCCATGCCCGAGGTCTCGTGTCGACCTCCTGCCTCCCCTTCCTCTCCAACAAACACCCGAGAAATCCCTTTACACTCACAAATCACGCCTCCCTAAACACAGCACACAGACAGGCCCTCCTTCGGTGACAAAAACTAGCGAAAGCAGGACTCTACAGGTAATCGACAAGCTTAAAGTATCTCACGTCGCACCAGCAGCAGCAGCAGCTACACCACACAAATGGCGGCATCGTCTTTTGAAGAGGACAACCCGGACAAGAACCCTCAATTGATCGACGTGGACTTTGACGACAAGAACTTGGGCGGTGGCGACGGTGGACTGGACGAGGAGGATGGGGACGACCCTGTGGTACGTGAGGTACCTGTCTACCTCTCCAGTAAGCTGGCTCAGGAGCTCCACGTGATCCAGTACCCCAACCGACCCTTTTATCGACCATATGACCTACCGGCCGCCGCGCGATTAAAGTCACAGAACAAGTTATTAGAGTTGGAGTATGCCTTGCCACCTGAATCCCCCCACCTCGACGAGGAAGCCCCAAGACATTTGAGACTGGATCGAATCAAGGTCCAATCTTCGTATCTCGACCCAATGACGACATACGGGCTCGGGATTATGCATGATGGGGCCTTGCATTTGACTCCTTTAGCGGGTATTTATCAAATGCGCGCGTCGTGTGACCATGTGGATGCGGTGCCGGCGGAGGGGGAGGAGGAAGGCATGGAGGGAGTAGCAACAGCAGAGACAGGCGTGGGGATGGACGAAGGAAGAGGAGAGGAAAGTGAGACGGAGGCCACCAAGGCTGTGGGGGCAGCAGTTGGTGGACTGGTGAAGCTGCAGCATATTGAATACAAAAAGAGGGAGTCAGAGAGGGCAGCAGCGGCACGACGGACCTCTTACGCGTTTAAGAAGCAGCAGGAGGAAGGTGAGGCATGGACCGAGTTGGGGGTGCATTCATTCGAGAGCGAGGCAAGTCAGGTAGATTATGAGAAGATGTTTTGCACGGAGGCGGAGCAGGTGGGGAGGAGGATCAAGTTTCTGGGCGGATACACGGTCTACACAGATATGTACAGGTCGGAGAAGGCCAAGGCGTCGTCAAGGGATAGAGGGGACGATCTGAGCCGAATGATCATGAATGACCACCATAACCAGCAGCTATCGGCGGCGTTGTTGAGAGAAAAGATGGATGGAAGTGTGACTGTTGAAGACAAGGCGACGGTGATTGTGGAAGGAGGAGCTGCTACTGCTACTGCTACTGCTACTGCTACTGCCACTGCTACTGCTGCCGGTGGAAGAGAGGGGAAGAGATCCGCAGTGATGTCGATTCAGCATCTGAGGGGCGGGGAACAAGTTGCCGTAATCATGGAGAGGGCGCATGTTGTCTCCCTGGAGCAGGTGTTGGAGTTGAATGGTGACCCTGTTTGCAGCAGCAGCAGCAGCTGCTACAGCAATATCTCGACGAGCAGTACCAGTAGCAGTGACACACGTTATCACTTACAAGATCCAAGCCTACATGTTCAATTAGTTGAACACTTGAAAAAATACGCCGTCCTCGTCCGGGGGAACTGGGTGCGGAAATCCTCCCTCTACAGCCTCCCTCCCCGGCTCTCCAACGCACGCGACACCCTGCTCTTGCTGCTGGAAAGATATGGAGGGATCAATCGCCAACAGTTCTGTACTGCTGCCCGGGTGTCGGACGAGGAGTCCTTGCAGCTGTTAAAACCTGTGGCATGCTTGGATAAAGAAACGAGGATGTGGGTTGCCGCTTGTCCGGACGATAGGGCATTTTTGACGGTGTTTTCTGAAGTGGCGCTGCAGCAGCAGAAGTATTGGAGGGATAAGGAGAAGGAAAAGGACATACAAGTGATTTTAGCAGCATTGGTCGGGGAGTTTGATTGTCCGTTTCCAGGGCCGGTGATAGTGGAGAATGCGGGAATTGGAAGCGGAGAAGGAGGGGAAGGAGGGGGAGGAAAAGGTGGAAGGAGGGGAGGGAGAGGTGGTGCACGTGCTGCCGCTGCTTCGCCCGAAGCTGTGGCTATAGAGGTTCATGAAACGACGGCAGCGGCTGCGGCAGGGAAAGTTGGCAGTACGGCGTGTGGAGGGGGGGTGGGGAGGGGGAGGAGGAGAAAGTAGTGGAGGTCAAACTCACTTTAGGTTTTAGATGTGTCAGTGTAAATACAAGATCTCTTTGCTCGTTGTCAAAGACAGCAATAAGGCAAGGAAAAATGAAAAACTGGTATGGCGTGGGGTTACTGATATTCGATCTTCCTCCTTTTGTTACGTGTCTTCGGAGTATTTGTGCCTTCATCTCTAGGGTCTCTGCCCTGTCGTGGTCATCCTTTGTTTATTTTAATTTTGTTTTATCTTCTCTGGATTTCTCTTGATGTGCGAGCCGTCCGCACGCTGGTTGGGTGGAACATTAAATGAAATAGCTTGATTCTATTCTTTGTCTCCTTCAGCTCTTTTCCTGCCTCACTTGCTATCGCTAGTGCTACTGCTATCGCTGTTGCTACGGCTGCTCATCTTACAATGAAACCGCGACGCTGCGTGGCGAGGACGACAACGATGACGTGATTTATGGTAGCACTCATTTGTGACATATCGATCTCTCAACGCAAATTCTAATCAACATAGATGTAACCCACGGATGCCCTTCCGCGCAACGTCCTCTTCTCTTCCCTTCTTCCTCCTCTCCCACCCAATTAAAAGCAGCAGAGTGAATGAGCCCCGCGTCCGCCCCCAAAAATAGAAGATACACATGGAAGCACACAAAAGCACACGAGTACTTGGCTGGTTGAGAGACTCGGGATGACTGAGCTCTTTCTCTACCCTAATCTTTGCTACAATTACTACTCTTATCAAAAAGATTCTTGTTGAGAGTAGGTGTCAAAAAGAATGTCCATGTGATAAAAAATCGATACTCTTCCCTGTCGTTTCTCTTCCTATCTGAAATCCCTCCTTCCTTTCTTCTCTCCCTTTCCCCTCCTTCATCCCTCCTATTTTGGGGGGGGGGAAACACTAGTTATGGCCATTCGCACTCCCCACCAACTCCTCCCCCCCCGGCATAGGGGTATGCCACACCTCCTCACACCCAAACGCTTGGGGGGTCAACTGGATGACCGTATGCAAGGGCACAGGCAAATCAGGACATTGTTCGGGTCGCTTCCCCGTCAGGTACCCGTACAATATTCTTAAAATAGCCTGGTGCCCAACCACCAGCAGCGGCCCCGTCGACCGCAACATCTCGAACAACAATGGCTCCAGCCTCAGGAACAAGTCCTGGTAGGACTCCCCCCGGGGATAGCGGTAATTGTACTTATCCTCCTTCCGCTTCCTGTATTCCTCTGGAAACTGGGCCGCAACCTCATTATACGTCAACCCATCACACATCCCCGCATCAATCTCATCCAAACACCTCCATTTAATCACCTCCCAACTCTGATTCAGCCCTGCGACAGTCATCCCCGTCCTAACCATTGTCGAGGTCCACACCGTCAAATTCGGGTTCGCCCTGTCCGACGGATCATCTGGCTGATAAATACTATGCACGAACTCCTCCAACTTCTGCGCGTACAAAATTCCCCTTGCACTCAACGGTGAGTCCCCCCCTATCCGCCCCTGGGAATTGAACATCGATTCCCCATGCCGACTGAACCAAATCGGCCGGGGCTTCGTATGGATATTCGCCAACAACAAAAGCAACCGCCCAGGCACATACCCATTGATCCGAAACGACACAATCTTCTGTCCGGCATCCACCAGCTTCAAAAACGGTACCCCTTCATCTTCATCCAACGTCTCGTATATAGACAGATAATGCTGGTTCTTCCTCTCAAAATTAGCCATGGCCTCCGCCTCACTCAAATCGCTATACTCCGGGGATCTCAGGATCGTTTGGTGAATATTACTAGCAACTATCTCAGGAACCGTGCAAATAGACTCAATAAAGATGACTGTCGCATACAATCCCGACGCGCGGACCTGCTCTTGGATCCACCCACGACGGGACCTGGTGCAATTCGCCGCGTCCAGCACAGCAATATCAATCGTAGAATCCAACTCGGCCAGGATATCTTGCAAGACACATGCTGCAATCTCCTTGCGATACTGCCACGCTTCTCCATCGGTAGGATCGAAAAAATCGGGCGAAACATTTTTCCCTGCCGTGGACCGCCACCGATACTCACTAGAACTGAAGTAACCTACCTTCATCCCCATCCACTCCAAATGGCGTCGAATCGCCTTGGCGATGTGCGTCTTACCCCGTCCTGGCAACCCAACCATCGCCAGAATCATCTTCCCCTCCCGTCTCACACTACTCTTCACCTGGCACGAGCCCACGGCTGCACAGCACGCCGCCTGCTTCTTCTGCAGCGTCCGTACCACCTTCCCCACCCCGCCAATCTTCATTCCTCCCCCATGCAACGCAAACGTCATCGACGGAGCATTGCTGTACTCTCCGCCCATCGTTTCCAAGTCGGTCAAACTCCGCGACTTGGTCATCCTGAACCCTTGTCCTGGCCCACAGCTGTTGCCTAAAAAGGAAGCGACCAAGCAGGACCCCCGGCGAGAAACACTCTTCTGTAACGTGGCGGGGGGATGGAAGTTGTCGTCGGTCGGGCGGCGGCTTGCGAGGGACGGAAGGAGAGAGTTAGAGGAAGAGACGCTGGAGTGGGGGGCATTGGAGGTGGAAAAGGAGGAGGAGGAGGAGGGGGAGGAGGAGGAGGAAGAACCTTGTTGCTTGGCAAGATGTTGTTCTTTTTCTTCGGGTCGAATTCGGGTGGTCGTGGATGTGCTGCTGTTGCTGTTGTTGCTGTTGCTGAAAGGCTTCGTGTTCGTGTGGGCCTCCAATACAACGAAATCAGCGGCGGAAGTGGGAGTGAGGATGTTTATCTCTTCCAGCGGGGGAGCCAGAGTAGCAGAAGTAGTTGGATGGGGTGCCAGGCCCATGGCTGTAGGAGATGAGGAAAACACAGTCAACGACGCCGACTTGGACATACGGGAGCCACTGCTGTTGTTGTCTCCGCTATGAGTCGGGGTATGCAGTCCATACTCCTTCAAACTCTGGTTGACCTGCTGGCGTTCATGCATGGACAGACCCGCGATCACCCCCTCCACCGAATCGCTCCTCTTGACATTCAATCGTTCCATGGCCTTGCCCGCATGAAGCCATTTACTCTGCGCCTGCTCTCCCGACATGGTCAGCCACGAGGAATTCGGCTTAGCAGCATGCCGGGGATCTACCACCATCGGCTGGGAGCTCTGCCTCAGCAACTTCTGATTCTGCTTCTGATGCTGCCTATATTGCAGTGTGTGCCCATGCCCCTCCTCTCCTTCAATCGACCCATCCGATGAGGACTCTTCCTTCACCTCTTCCTCCTTTGCCTCTTCTTTCTCTTCTAAACCGTCCTCAACCTTGCTCTCCCTTCCACCCTGGACATCCACCACGTTGTTGATATTCCCAAATTCATCTGCTTCAAAGGCACTCCGAGGGTCGTACTGCCACGCCCCATCCACTATAAATTTAAAATGGTAGCGACCCGCTGGCAATGCCACCATCCGAGAAAAGAGGTGTCCACGGCAAAAGGCGTCAGCAGTCCGCTCGAGCGCTAGGGGTTTGCCCCATCTGTGTTGGTGGGTGCATAGGTGGTCGGGGGGTAGGGGATGGAGTAAATATGGGTGCGGGACAGGATTGAGAAAGGAAAGAGAACCACCATAAAATTCAAGCGAGGGTCAACTCAGGCTAGAGAGTATACGGACATACAAAAAATACGGAGAAGCAACGGCAGTCTACCGAATGCAAGTGCCGTTGCACAGATGACGAGGACGTACCCATTCCAACTTCCCACCACGCTCACGGCCTTGCCCGGCTTGGTCCATCGAAAAAGTACGTGCGGCTGAAAAGTCTTGTGAAAATGCGGGCTACTGGAGCCGGTGTGGTCGCGGTCGGTGCTTACAGGGCCGTCAGACGATGAGGAGGAGGAGGAGTAGTATTTTGAATGTGGCGTAGGGCGGGAGGACAGGAAGGACGACGCTGTGGCAGCACTCATTTGATTGAAAACAAACGCAAGAGTCACCAGGATCGCCTGCGTGCCATACAAAAGGCGGCTTGTGTGCGTGGTGGAGCGCGTTGGGGATGTCAAGGCCTGTCGTCCCCGTGAACAGAAGGGACATGAGTAAAATGGGCATAGCGTGCCGGCCTTGCCATATGGCACGATCAAAAGCATAGACCGAGGAAACCAGAGGGAAAGTAAATGCCATGGCAAGCAATTCTTCGCCCAGGGCGTTCCCTTTTTTCAGTCTCAGATTTGAGTCCTCGGCGTGCACACGATTATAGGCTAGAGGAGGACCCACAGAGTCGTCGGGTGAATGACGTGCCGCCGAGCCGTTGAAGTGCAGTAAGTGTGATATGACCGTGACTGGAGCCGCACCACACCCTCTCTGCTTCTTTGCTGCGCTTGTAAAAATGCTTCTTCTCTCCGTCTCTTCCTGCCCTTGTGTTTCCAAAGGCCTGGCACCTTTTTTTGACCATTCTCATTGCCAGCAACGTACACACCACCACAGGAGGTCGCCCCAATCGAAGGAAGCCGCACCCAAGACCGCCACACACAGCTATGATTACCTTGACAGAGAGCGAGCTGGCCTTGCTGGCGGGGGTGAGCGGCTTGGCAGTGTACGCGGCGAAGCAAACGCCCAAGTGCCCCTTCCACCGCCTCGTCTTTGCCGTTTCCAACGTGGCTGTGCTTGGGGGAGGGCTCTACATCTTGTGGCGCTCCTGGTCCGAGGCCCCACCACGGTTTGTGCGCTTCTTGACAGCAGCGAAGAAGAGCAAGCAACAACCACGCGACTGTGTGAAGGGAGAAGAAGCGAAGGAGCGAGACCAAGACCCGCGCGTGGCTGCCGTACTGGGTTTAGTGCGACAGAACATTTTGGAGCTCGAGCCTTATCGATGTGCGCGGGACGATTACAGCGAGGGCATCCTGCTGGACGCGAACGAGAACTCGTTCGGCTCGGCATTGCCTCCGGCAGAGCGAACACAGCAGCTGGAACGGTATCCGGACCCATACCAACAGGAGTTGAAGGAGAAGATTGGCGCCTACCGTGGCGTGCGGCCGGAGCAGATTTTCGTGGGAGTAGGGAGCGACGAAGCAATCGATTTGATAATGCGGATTTTTTGCGAGCCCGGAAAGGACCGGATTCTGGTGACGCCTCCGACGTATGGCATGTATAAGGTGTCGGCCAAGACGAATGATGTGGGGATTGTGGCTGTGCCGCTGACGCCTGACTTCTCGGTGCGAGTGTCAGAAATTCTGCAGGCCGTTGCTTCTACTCCACGAATCAAGGTCATTTTCTTGTGTTCTCCTGGGAACCCGACCGCGAAGCTCGTACCATTGGAGGTGGTAGAACAGGTTTTGAAAGGCGTGGAGGGGTGTATGGTAGTGGTGGATGAGGCGTATGTGGACTTCGCGGATGCCAATGCCGTGAGTGCTTGTCGGTTGGTTGATCGATACCCAAATTGCCTTGTGCTCCAGACGCTGTCTAAGGCGTTTGGTCTAGCAGGGATTAGGTGTGGGATGGCCATCGGCCATCCGGCCGTGATTCAGGTGTTGAACAACGTGAAGGCTCCGTATAATGTGAGTAAGTTGACGAGCAGCATGGCGCATAAGGCGTTTGAGAGTGGAAATTTGGCGGTGTTAAAGCAGAATGTCAAGGACATCCTGAAAGAGAAGGAGCGGGTGGTGGAGGCTTTGGGGGGGCTGTCAGTCGTGAAAAAAATTCACCCGTCGGATACGAATTTCATCCTGTTTGAGGTGCCCCAGGCGAAAGATATTTACCAGGACATGGCGGAGGGCGGGGTGGTGGCGCGGTTTCGCGGGCATGAGTTGCATTGCAAGGATTGTATTCGGTTGACCATTGGCCAGCCCCATGAGAACGATTCGTTTCTAGAGTTGTTCAAAAAGACTACGGAGAAGTATTTGGGGAAGTACACGTAGGGACATTGGTTGAGAGGGTTGGGTAGGATAGGAGAGGTGGCGCCAGCGGGGGGGTGAGTGGGGGGAAGGCCGCAATGAGACGGTACGTAGTGCGTGCCGACATCAAAGAATTTTATCAGCATTCAACAAAATAATGGATATGGCCACCTAGATCGTTGTCTCGTGCTTTCTTCACTGGCGTAGTTGTTTTTTCTAGTATTTTTTACTTTTGTGAGTGGGATCGTAGGGGTGTTGTCAGGGGAGACACCCATGGCGCCAAGCACCAAGCCGTTCCATTTTTTATGACCGAAGACACCACACATGCGCCCTGTTATTCGTCTCAAGGCGTCAGTCAGACCCTTTAGCTTATGATTGTGCCCTGGGCCTGGCTACCGGGGTCGCTTTACATCCTGAGGGTCTCGCAATGTGCAACACAAAGCAAGGGGCGGAGGCTAGAGATCAGCTGTGACACTTAAGCCAAAACTAACGGCACAAACCATACGCCAACACCACGCACCACAGCATGGGCAACCGGAGCAGTGCATATCCTGCAGACCACCTGGCGGTAAGTATGTCTAGTGGAAGGGCACAGATTGATGGGATGTGAAAACAGTGGCATTAAAGGGGCTCCCTCTTTGTCATGCATTTCCATCATCCCCTCCTCACCACGTCTTCTCGCTACCTGCTTACACCCAGTCCACAAGAGGCGGTGCGTCGTCTTCATCTGCATCGACTGGGGCGGCCTCAAGGAGCAACAGCAGCAGCGGCACTAGCAATCAAGGCCATTTCCATCGAGCCAGCAGCACCAGCAGTAGCAACACCAGCACCGGGTACAGCCTCCCGCAAGACCAAACCACCTGCCCACAATGTCAACGCGTCCTGCTCATCCCGCACAATGCCCCCCTTTTTCGATGTCCGTGCGGTGTGCTATTTCGAACCGAGACGTTGCAACAAGAACAAGGGCATCGTCGCAGTCTATTTGAGCGGTCGGGGAGCGGGCTCCTGGGACATGATGGCCTGATGGGCCGTGCTGTGATCTGCCGTCGATGTCGCCGCGTTTCCATGCTCCCACAAACTGAGTCAGGAGACAGTATATCTCTCTGCAGGTGCGGCTCCCCGGCGTTGCCTTTGAATGATATGGTCATGTCTTTATTGGCGGAGGGGGAATTGGGCTTACTCATAGGAGGGAGGAATGAAGGGTCTCTCTCACGGAGGGAAGAGATGGAGGGGGCATCCAAAGACTTGATTGGAATCTTGCCCACATGCAAATTCTCGGCGGCAGCGGCGAGAGCGGCGAGTGCCCGTGCGACTGCGACTGCGACCGCAGAGGAGTCTGCTGCGCCTGTGAGTAATAGTAGTGTGGCTAAGGGAGATGATGTGGAGAAGAGAAAAGAGAGGGAGGGGGAGAAGGGAGCAGAGAAAAATGACTCTTCTGCTGCTGCCACCGCTACGGATGCTGCGTGGTCTACATGCTTACCGATGGAGGGAGGAGAAGGAGCATCAGCATTACCAGGAAAGGGAAAAGACAGCGGTGGTAATGGTAGGTGTTGTAGTAGCAAAAGAGAACTACGAGAACACAGCTCGTGTTCTACAGGAGGGGAAGGAGGAAAGATAGCAACGTCCACAGAAATAGAGACACCGATACCCAAGCAGTTGGATTCGCACAATGATGATCTGTCTTGTCGGATTTGTTTCGAGGACTACGTAGATGGGGATGAATTAAGGGTGTTGCCGTGTTTTCATCGGTTCCACGCCGGTTGCTCTTTTGATTGGCTGACCAGGAAGAAGACATGCCCGTTGTGTATGACGAGTATCGACGTGATCATGCGGAGGCCTGAAGATCTGATGGGTGGTGGAGGAGGAGGTGAGGGATGAGCGAGGGAGGGAGGAAAGATAGGAGGGCGATGTGGGAAGGCAGAAGACATATCTGTTGAATGGCGTGTATTGTTAGATAGTTTCTTGATCTTATCATGCGGAGCTTTGAAAGCCAAATTGTAGGTAACGGTGGAGGTAAGTTGAAATAAGAAGGGAAGAATTGTTGGAAGAGGAGGCAGGAAGCACCGTCGTTAGCTTGCCTCTCCTTCTGCTGTGCACAAGGACGATCAAGAAAAAAATAAGACAAATTTCACAGGTGCGAGTGAATATTAAGAATAGGAGCCACAGAAATGACAGAAATATTGTTTGTAAATGCAAAGGAGGCAACAAGAGAAGAGTCGGCGAGAGAAATAAGGTGTGGCATGAAGCAACACAAGCAGCAGCAGCAACAGATTAGCTGCATTAGCAGCAGCAGCAGCAGCAGAGATGTCACCAAGACAGTTAACTCGAAATTATGAAGGAAGCAAGAGATGCGAAGAAGAAATGTGAAGCCTAAAGCTGCAGAGAAACGGCTACTACACTGAACCGTAGCTTCATGTTCATCTATTTGAGTTCTTGTTCTGTATTTCCTTTCTGTCCCTTCTTTACACACAGCTACTGCCTCCCTGTCGGGATCGTATTTTATATTCTCTTGCATTTTTTACCGCTGCTGCTGCTGCTGCTGTTGCTGATGTGGCATCACTATCGTCACTCTTCTTCTTGACTCCTCCAACCCCAGAGGGAGAAAATGTGCGAGTTGAGTTGGGTTGCTCATCACCCACCTGCTCTTTCTTCCTTCGCTGATTTACTTTCTCCCCCTAACACGTCCACACCCACACGCAGTATTACCGCGTCAAGACAAAAGTGGAAATACTTTTTGTTGTCGTCATCATCTTATCTCTCTCTCTCCCAATTATCTACTCTCGATCCCTTGCACACAGCCTGTTCGGGTGCTTTCCTCCTCTTCTTCCTCCCTTCCTCCCTCCCTCCCCGCCTCGCACCCTCTTGTTAACTGTACCTGCACCATTGCCGCTGTTTTCTCGCCGGCTTCCTCCTACACAGCTCTACCAGAGCGTGGCCATTCCTCGACACCCCCGCTGATTTCATCCCTAGTTCGCACCTACCGTCTTCAAATATTCAGCCAATTGCCCCGACGCCGCTAAAATCAAGCCGAAGAACGGCGGGGACGGTTCCAAGGGCCTCGACTGAAATTCCGGATGGTACTGGGTGCCGAAAAAAAAGGGATGCACCTGACGATCCAGCTCGACAATCTCCATCCTCGTGCCTGTCTCGTCCTTGCCCACAAAGCGTAGCCCCGCCTCCTCCAAGCCTCCGACCAGGTCCGGATTAACCTCATACCGGTGCCGATGCCTTTCCCAGACCTCCTCACTGCCTTTGTACAACTGTCCCGCCAAGGTCAGCGTTTTCTTCGCATCCTTCAACGTGACATGCGTCGGCCTTGCGCCCAGCCTCATCGTCCCTCCCATCACCGCCTGATTGATCTCCGGCATGAAAACCACAGCATGCGGCTGCTGCTGCTGCTGCTGCTGCTGCTCGTCCTGCTGCTGCTGCCCCTTCTGCCCCCCCTCATCGGCTTTCGCCGCAAACTCTTCGCTGGTCACTCCCGCCATGCCCAACACATGTCGACAGTGCTCAATCACCATCACTTGCATGCCCAGACAGACCCCCAGGATGGGCTTTCCCCTCTTTCTCGCATACTCCACCGTCAAGATCTTCCCCTCGACTCCCCTGGATCCGAAACCCCCGGGGACCACGATCCCATCCACCTCCTCGATCACCTTCCACGCCGCCTCCCACTTCTCCCTATCTCCCTTCTCAGTCTCCTCCTCCAAGTCACTGGCCTCCACCCAACAGATCTCTAACGCCCTTTTCCCCGCGATAGACGCATGCTTCAAGGCCTTCAACACGCTCAGGTACGAGTCCGACAAGCCGGTGTATTTCCCCACTATCGCAATTTTAACCTCCTCCGTGAAAATATCCACGCTCGTCGCCAGCTCGGTCCACCGGTCCAGGTCCGGCTCTGGGGTCATGCAGCTGTCGAGCCGGAGGTGCTCCCGCAGAAGGCCGTGCAGGTTTTGTTGCGCCAAGATGATAGGCACGTGGTAAATGTTGCTAACGTCGTGCACCGAAAGCACATGGGACGGGGGGCAATGGCAAAACACGGAAATTTTCTCTCTTGTCGAGAGCTCCACGCGGTTCGATGATCGGCAAATGATCACGTCCGGGCTCAACCCAACGGCCCTCAACTCCTTCACTCCATGCTGAGTCGGCTTCGTCTTCTGCTCCCCCACCGAGCCCAGTACAGGCACCAACGATACAAATAACAAACAGAAATTTTCCCGTCCCACCCGAAATTGAAATTGACGCAAGGCTTCGAGAAACACGCTGCTCTCAATGTCACCCACCGTTCCTCCCACCTCAACCAAGCACACATCTGGGGGCTCCTCACTCCCGTCCACCGGCAGGAGAGCCACGCGCTCGATCCAGTTTTGAATCTCATCAGTCACATGTGGCACCACCTGGACAGTCTTCCCCAGGTAATCCCCACGCCGCTCACGCAGGATCACTTCATTATACACCTTGCCCGTCGTGATGTTGTGGTCCTTGCTGAGAGTAAGAGACAGAAAACGCTCGTAATTCCCCAAATCAAGGTCCACCTCTCCTCCGTCATTCAGGACGAAGACCTCCCCATGCTCGAAGGGGGACATGGTCCCAGCGTCCGTGTTGAGGTAGGGGTCGATTTTAATGGACGTGACCCGGAGGCCGCTTTGCTTGAGGAGGCGGCCGATGGAGGAAATAGTGATGCCTGGAAGGAGAGAAAGAGGGAGTGGAGGAGGAGGGAAGGGTATGATGAACACGGACGTAGACAAGGGCATGTCATAGGATGTAGAAGGAGTCTGATGGTCGCATCCCAAGGCGTTGGATGTGTAGGGATGATGGAGGCAAAGGAAGGAGGGATGGATAGCACAGGCCAGGAATACTTGCAAGCTTTGCCGTCCACATTTCATTCTACTACATCTTGGCACTGACTCTTGTCACGTTGAGAAATGCATGTCATCGGGGGAAGGAAGGGGCCGGGCATAAAGAGGTTGCCGCACGTCGGTACGTTTCTCCGTCTCTTACCTTTGCCCAAGCCGCTCACCACGCCGCCCGTCACACAGACATATTTCATTTTCTTCTTCTCACTGGCACCGGCAATGGCGCCGCCATTGCTGCCGCTAGTGCTGCTGCTACCATGGTCGGCGTCCATAGCTCTTGGTGTGAGCTGTGTTATGTGGGATGGAGGGAGGATGCAAGGTGAGATGGCGGGTCTGGTAGGTGGAAGCTGGATGGCAGAGCTTTCTTGGGACTTTGTGGTCTGGGAGCGAGCACTTTTACAACACGCAGCCCCATGCCACGATAAACCAGGCGATAAAGACGTCGTCCAAGTGCCCAGCCTGCGGCGCGATGCAGCGGGTCTATCACACATGGTAAATGTATTCTTTTCGTAGCCCGCCATCCCGCCATTCTCGCGACGCGCGTGTTGCTACTTCGCGCGCACAGGCGTGACAGCACGATATCACAACACATGGGCGGCAAAAAAAAGAAGTAAAGCTATTGTAGGCGCGACCTCATGGTGAGATGGCTAATGTATTGAAAAACTGATGGAAAAAAAAACTCTAGCCATTTAAAAAAAAAAAAGAAGCCACTTGTGATTTGTGCGGTGCCTCAGGAGGACTTATCCCAATCTAGAAAAACATGCGAGCAATGCATTATTTCTCATTTCATTGAACTGTTTCTTCTTCATCACATACAGTTTTCGTTATTCCACACTTTTTATAAAATGTCAATGGACAGAAAAGGCGACTAAGCCCTTACTTCACAAAGCAAAGCCACATCCCTATTTTCCTCCCTCCTACTCCTGTACTCTCCCTCCTTCTCCACCACTACTCTACCAAATCTCGGTGTGGTAGCATACACACGGGCACTGACAATGTGTACAGCTGTACATCTGACAACACCACACCCTCGGCCGGCATCTCGCGGCACGTGTCCATGTCGGGTGACAAAGGCGCCTGCAACTTCCCTCCGGCTCCAGCCTGCTGCCGCTGCAAGGCACGAAGGCCTGCAATGCGACTTTGGAGCAGTTCTTGTGCGTATTTGTAGAGCTCCATGTCATACTTGTTGAGGTCCTCGAGATAGGCGACGGTATCACTATCAATCTCCCGTAGAGGTTGCTGCAGTGACAAGGTCTTATCGTGCGCACGAGGGAAAGCCGCCACGTCGACGCCCAAGATGTAGTTAGCCAATTCCAATTGCCCTTTGCCTTCCTCCTTGTATGATTCATCTTCCGAATCCATCCATTCCGTTATCAAAAGGACGTCTATGTTGTCCAAAATGCGCTTGGCTAGTGCTAAGTCTTCTTCGTCGACTGGCGCGGTTGTGTTGGGCCGATATCGATTCGTGAGTGTTTTCACATAGAAATTATCGACGCCTTCCCACACTTGATTGGTACGCAACAACTCGGTATCCTGCATGTACTGTTCTTGGAGCCCTTGAACATATGCTTTGAAGTGGACGGGCTCTTGAAGGTACTGAGAGCGGAATATTTCGACGTGTTTTTCGATGGCGCTTTGATGGCCAGCCTCTGTCTCTCCTGCAGCTTCCCCCTCAGCTATGCCGGGATAAGTAGCATAGCGACCTTCTCGCCAATAACTGCTGACCAAGCGGTCGATGGGGTTGCGGAGGCTGGTGATGTGGACCATGCTCCCGCCTTCCGTGAAGCAGCTGATGTTGAAGGTCAGGCCCTCACCTGAATACAAAGGGGTAATGGGGTAGGGGGAATCAAAAAGAGGGAGGGAAGGATGAAAGATGGCGTCGGTAAAATAGGCGCGGGAGATATTGAGCATCCCCATCTTTCATTTACACATTGGCTTCTTTCTGCACCACCCTTCCCGACAACGTACTGTGAAAAAGCTTGAGCGGCGGACGATTCTCTGTAATGCTGCTGTCCCCGTCTTTCTCCAGCAGGACCTCTAGCAAACTTGTACCGCCTGCCTCGCGCATGTGCAGTAAATGCACGTAACCATGACCGGCCCGCAGGCATGCCTGGTCCTTTTCCATGAGATGAATGTCACGAAAGCTGTGTGGCCAATCCAAGACAAATGCCTGATGAGGGTACTTCGGGGGGGTCTTGGCAGCAAGATTGTGTGCGCCATCAGTCGTCTGGAGAATATAATATCTCAGAAACAGAATACAGGATAAAGCGAGGGCGCACAGCGAGAGATTGGTCATGACGGGTCCGACTTCATAGTGGTCTCTGTCTGCCGCAGTCCATGACGAAGGCGATGACGATGCGGGGTAGAAACGATCTCTGCGTCGCCTGGTCGAAGACATGGCTGGATGCAGCGGGTGCTGGGTCTCTGATACTTGTTTGTGTGGGGGAGGGGAAGGGCGGAAGTTTGTATGTGCTCGTGGGAATGGTTCAAGCAAAGGCGTGAAGCCCATGGGCCACAGTCAGCCCCGTTACTACCGACTTACTTCGGAAGTCACTAACTCCATGCGGCCTTTACCCCCAAACATATCATATGGGTTCGATGGACACTCTATCGTTCTCGGCATGCTTGCAATCTAGCTTGAGCATCTTGTAAATGCATAGTGCCCATGCCTGGGTCTAGTTGCCAATACGACAAGGCTCGAATAAGGCACCCCATCAACCTCCCCGTCTCGTGACTTCGTCTCTTTCCCCACTGTTCCCACCAGCACGTCACAAGCGTTCGCGTCGGTTCTTGTGTTCTTGAAGCAGGCCACAGCGTGAGCAGTCATTATTCGGATTCAGCAACCGCTCATGTGAAATCTTTTTCCTTCATCCCACGCCAACATGCAGGCCCCGAGCCTCGCTCGACCTCTGGTCCTCCCGCAGCTCCTGTATCACGCCACCAAATTCTGCCTCACGACTACCCACAACAATGAAACTTTCCATTTCCATCTTGCTTTCTTGCGCCCTCTTGGTACTAACGACCACTTCGGCCATCTCTCCTTTGCAACAGCGCAAGAATGCAGTCGTTAAAGTAAGTGTGCAACGAGGGAGGGGAGGGAGGGCCTGTGTATGTGTGTGTATGTGTAGGGGATTGACTTGTTGGGATGTCCTCATTGGGACGAGAGTGTACGTGAAGGAGCAGAGGACCGGCTTCCTATGAAAGCTTTTACGGAGATGGTTCTTGAAAGTTTGTGCACGCTCGAGACTCCAGGCCTACCCAAAATGTTCGGTCGTTGGCAAAACGATTTTGCAGTTTTGGGTCTCCCGCGGACCTGAGCGAATGCATGTGAACCATTCTGAATCGCGCATGCTGCTTATAGCCATAAAACTGATATGCGCTATCCAGACCCACTTGCGTCATAACTCCTAGGCGTTCTTTCTCATCAATCAGTTCATTTAGACGGAAATCCCGCCCGATCCCTCCTTTCCCTTGTTATCACCGCACACCTCTTTCGTGCGACATACTTATCTACCGCAATGTGCTTAACCCTCCCATCGATCGATCGATCGTCAAGGAACTTTATCAGTTTTCCCCTCCTATAATCTTAAACCCTTTAACTCAGGTTTCTTCCGGAAATGGCCCCTCCTCCTCCTCCTCCTCCTCTTCCTCCTCTTCCTCCTCCTTCTCCGCCTTTCCCCCCGCCCCCCTCCCGGGTGCTCTCCTCGAGCGCAAAGGCGGCGCTATGGGACAGTCCAGACACGCAGCCCTCATTATGGAAGCCCTCGGCACTGGGATGCTGACCATGACTGTCGGTCTCCTGGGGAAGAGCGGTCTTTCTGTTGGCGCAAGAGGCCTAGCGGTAGCTGCCGTCCTTCTTCCCCTAATTTATGCAGGTGCCCGTGTGAGTGGTGCAAGCTACAACCCACTGGTATCCTTCGCGTTGGTCCTCCTCGGAAAAATGACCCCCTCGCAGGCCATGGTCTACACAGGTGCCCAGCTGCTGGGTGCGATGGGTGGTGGGTTTTTGACGAAGGCGCTCGTTTCACCTGCTGGTGTGATGGACTATGACCCCTCCATGACCCTTCCTGCCAGTGGCCTGCCTGAAGTTTTATATTCATTCGCCCTAGTCCTGACCGTGCTCCAAACTGCCGTGTCAAAGGCCCAGTCCCGCAATAGCTTTTTCGGCCTGGCTATTTCGAGTGTGGTTGGGGTAGGTGCGGCGTTAGGGGCGGGGATGAATCCTGCTGTTGCTGGAGGGTTGTTTGCTGCTGCTGGACACTCTAAGGGACTCCTGGCTCGGTTGGGGGTGCCCTTGATGGCGACTGTCCCGGCGGCGTTGTTTTTCCGGTGCACTGATATCGATGAGACGTATACGATGAAGAGGGGGATGATGCCGAAGATTCCGGCGGATTTTGTGCGAAATCGCGGCCCATATCTGACAGAGCTTGCCGGGACATTCCTATTGACGAGCACGGTGGGCTTGGCGCTGGCTACTAAGGCATTGCCTGTGCCTGTGGCGGCCGGTCTTTGCATGACCTTCCTGGCGTTCGGATCCGGGTATGTGAGTGGCGCGCATGTCAATCCGGCAGTGACCCTGGGGATGTACCTGCGGAATGCCAAAAAAATAGGCTCGAAGAAGCTGGGAGGTTATGTGGTGATGCAGATTGTTGGTGCTGTTGGCGCTGGTGCGGTGGTGAAGGCTGCTTTGGGTCCGGGGATGGTGGCGGGAAAATTTCCGGTGCCTCAGGCGGGATTTTCGTCTGCTCAGGTGTTTGGGACCGAGGCCTTGTTCACGGGGCTGGTGGTCTCGACGGTGCTGCACGTGGGGGCAGCGACCGGCTACCAGGGGACTCAACTCAATGGCTTGGCCGTGTCCATGTCGCTGGGAGCAGGGATGATGGTTAGCGAGATGATCAGTGGTGGGAGCTTGAATCCGGCAGCCGCCATGGGGTTGGCGTTGAGCAATGGAGCAACGGGAAAGCAGCTGCGACAGCTGTGGATGTACGTCATAGCGCCCTTGGTGGGGGCAGTTTTTGGGCATGCGAGCATGAAGATAACATCACCGATTGATATGGGTAAGGAATGAGGAGGGAGTGAAGAATAAATGTGTCAATAATGCGGTAAAGATGTGTTTTCAAAGGCAACATGTTCTAGAGAGGCTGCTTCTGCCCCCAAGCTATTTTGAGACCAGAAAAGAGCGGGATGAATATCCCTGATGCTCAGCGGAAACGTTGAGATCAGCCAAGGTCAACAGAATGGGGATCTTCTATTTAAAAAATGGAAATGAGATGGTTGTTTTGGACCGCAAATGGGGAAACAATAGAAGATGAATCAGCCCTTCCAGGGTTGCTGTGTCGAAAATGTGAGCCACTTGGTGGGTCTGGGCCAAAAAAAGGCAAATGTTTCAGGGAGAGAACTCTTTGAATACGAAAAGAGCTTATTAGATAAGGCAATTAAGCACAATTTATGGGCCATCCAAGGACTTGGCTGGTGAAAAACCTGTCAAAGCCATAAAAACTCGGCAAAATAAGGGGAAGAATAACAAGTTGTTGTTAATAAGGCTTTCCCTCGTGTGTAATTTTGAAAGGAGGCACGCTTGTGTAAAGCCTTGTGTTTGCTTTTGTCTGCGGATATGTTGCACGCGAAAGGACTAGGAACAAATAACGTAGATCAAGTGAAGGCGAATTCTTTTGCTTCGTGTCCTTCAGTAATGAAAAAGCAACAGATCTAGAACTTGAAAACGTAGTAGTCATTTTTTAATCCGAGCATCACTCCTCTCTCTGCTTTATACCTCGTAAAGCTCACACGAGAGTGCGAGCAAGGCAAGAAGGTTGCCAACCTCCCCCCAAATTCTCCTTCCTGCCGACCCGGATGATGTCTTGGCTTAACTTATTATTATATTATTATTAATGACTTATTGCATAGATCTCATAGATCTGTCGAACACAACCAAGGAAACACAGACTAGGTACAGGGACCGGCGCGTGGCGACAAGGAAGAAGACCTTATCATCTAGCGTGGTCTAGGTACGTTAGCGTAAATAGATGTGGGAAAATCGAGAGGAAAAAGAGGCGAGGACATCATCGTCGAGAGAGAGAGTCTTGCCGGTCACGTGGTGGACACACTGTACGTGTAGCACAAGCCGTCGCAACGAGGTACACTCCTCATTTCGTAATATGTACTCATACCTCCCCGTAGAGCTACAGCCTGGTCACTGACACGACTCTCCTCCCTCCTCAACCATCTCAAATCGCCATATGCATCTAGATGGTCTTCCCCGCGCAGCCGCCCCCGCCACGAGAATTGCCACGGAGAGACACGAGCACTGTGTTAAGGGCGATAGAAACGGTAGATGAGCAGCCGGCGCAAATGCCCATGGACTCAAGCTCGCATTTTGAGACGGCCGTCATCACTGTCAAGTCCATCGTCGCAGGTGGGTTCATGAGAGGGGTGAGGTGGGCATGCCTGGAGCGTGGTGATGATGGCTGGTATGGCAATGCTAGTTCCCCACTTCCTCTTTATCTCAGAGTTTTTCGCTGGCGAAACGATTGTCCTGCAACGATACGCCCATCAGCGCTCTTAAATGTCATATTCTCATGCACTTGCCCGCTCACCACTTTGGTCCGATCCCTTCCTTCGTTCATCAAAATCAGGAGGGCTCGCTGGTATGGTCGCTAAAAGCGTCGTCGCCCCTGTAGACCGCATCAAGATCCTCTTTCAGGTCTCCTCAGAAGAGTTTTGCCTGCGAAAAGTCCTTCAAATTCTCGCAAGGATCTACCATGATGAGGGGTTTTCCGGCCTGTGGAAAGGAAACAGTGCTACGATGCTCCGTGTTTTCCCCTATGCCGGGATTCAGTTCATGACCTTTGATGCAGTCAAGGCAAATCTTCTGAAACTGAAAGAGGGTGGGACCCATGGAGGACAGTTGACGAACATAGAGAGTTTGTTCGCGGGGTCGTTTGCGGGGTTTGTCTCGTGTTCCTTCACTTACCCCCTGGACTTTGCACGGGCTCGCTTGGCGGTGGAGGGGGTGCAAGGCGCGCATTATTTGAGACCATCCGTACCGGTGGTGGTGGGAGGAACGGCAGGAGCAGCTGTTGCGGGGGCGTCGTCGACGGGAGGAGGAGCAGTGAGAGGAGGAGGAGGAAGAGGAGGAGAAAAAGGAGGAAAGGGAGCAGGAGGTAAAGGGAAGGGAGCGATAAATCATAATGTCTTTGACATCTTTCGGGCCGCATACAGGGAAGGGGGAATTTTGTCATTATATAGAGGAATAACGCCGACGTTGCTGGGCATTTTGCCGTATGCCGGGATTGCCTTTACGATCAATGACAAGGCCAACCATCAGATCCATCGATTAACAGGCCACGAGCCGACGACGTTGCAAAAACTGGGTTGTGGCGCCTTTGCGGGTTTAGCGGCCCAGTCGGCGACATATCCTTTGGATGTGGTTCGACGACGGATGCAGACAGCGGGGGTGATGTCAGGTGGTGGTGGTTGTGGTGATAAAGGAGGAGACGGAGGAAAAGGAGGAGTGAAGGATGGGAAGGCACACAATGTTCGACCACCATTGCGACCAACAGCATCTCCGGGGCATGATCCGCACACGGCAAGCATGCGACAGGTATTGATGGAGGTGTACAAGCAGGAAGGGATGAAGGGCTTGTTTAAGGGGTTGTCGATGAATTGGATCAAGGGCCCCGTGGCGTTGGGCATTAGTTTCACCACCTTTGATTTTTTGAAGCGGTATCTGAATGTACAGCAACCAGAGAAGAAGATGCCGATATAGCATCGGAGGAAGGGTAGGAAGGGTGGGGATATAGGGGGAAAGGGAAAGAGAAGAGGGAATGAGAGGGTGGAAGGAGGAGGGAGGGGAATAACATACTGACAAGTCAAGTGCCCGACGCTATGATGATGTCGGGATTGACTATCTGAAAGTCGATTACAACAGCAAGAACAAAAGCTACGGCATCAACAACGACGAATGAAAGACGCGTGATAAGAAAACGATTGCTTTGTGTTTGTGGGATAGGAGAGAGGAGGTCGATCGCGGAAGATGCCTCAACGTGCTCGCCGACTAGTTTTCTGCGGCGGCGCTTGTCCTGTATCGAGTAGGACACATTTTCAGTAGGGTCACAAAGTCGTCGACCTTGTGTCGTTTGAGCTTAGAGTATGACGGGTTCGATGGATTTCTTGCGATGCGGCCACTTTTCTCTTGTTCACTTGTCGCTGGCTTTGGCGCCCTTTTCTCTCGACGCTAAGCGAGCGTGCATCATCCGCGCCCAGACAAGACCTCTCAAACCATGAACACGCCAAGCGATTGCACTCTTGCAGACATCGTAGCCCTTGAATGTATGAATAGCTTAAGTCCTGTGCCGAACCCATGGCACGTCGACCTTCGGCGCTTGCCAGGACTATTCTCTCCCGCTCACTGATGGACAACCACCATAATCCCACACACTCCAAGTGATAGGCGCCACACAGAGCCTCTTGAACCCCACCATCTCGAGCAACCATGCCCCAAATGAGCTGGGAAGAGACGCGGAGCATCATGGCCGAGGTCCAGGAGCTCTTTGCGGGTCGCGAGGTAAGGCACTAACTGAAGCGCGTGAATGGGGAGGGAACGCAGTAGGCCTTCGCTCTCTCCCATTATCATGATCATCAGCCAAAGCAAGAAGTCCACGACACACGAGCGGTGGTATCATGCACTACGGCCACCCGTCCCCAACGACCTGCGTTCTTCTTCGCGCACCCGTGCTTCCCGCACCTTGTCGCTGCCCTTGCCCTCGTCTGCATCCCTGCCGCTCCCTCAATCCTCTCTCCTCTCTCCCCCATCACCACCTCTCCGCCACAGGATATGAATACCGTCGAAGAGATCCGTGCCCTGCAAAAAGAAATGAAGGAAGCTGTGCAATCCCGCGAGGCTTCCGCAGCTGCGTGCATCCGCGGGTTGACCGCGGAAGTGGGCGTGGCTCAAGCAGTGGTGGATGCCTTCCCCGCTGCCCGAGACGCAAGCAAGGCGCAAAAAGCGGCATTGGAGGGGGAGAAGGAGCAGGTGTCCGAGGTGCTGGCCAGCTTGACTACAGACATAGCGGAGGCGAGGCAGAATGTGGAGTGTATGGAAGCGGAGCGGATTGATGTGGAGGAGAAGGCGAAGGGGGTGGAGCACGCGAGCTCAGAGCAGGCCCCGCGGGTATTGCACGCTTTGAGTTTGTACGCGAACATAACGGGGATTCGGTGGAAGTACGAGGATGACGAGAACAGCCACTTGATTCGGGGATGTGAGTATGGGAGGGATGGGGGGAGGGAGGGAGGGAGGGAGGGAGGGCGGGAGGTGCATCGTGTGTGTGTGAGAGGGAGTGGGTATGGGTGAGAGAGCGTGTGTGTGTATGTGTATATATGCTTGTGCGTTTCCTGTTCCCACACCCCTACAGTCGTCTTTCTGTCTAGTAAGATGAGATGGGGGAGTTCCCTAGCCTGCTCCAAGAGGAGCAGGTAGAAAGTCGCCGATACCACTTCACACTCACCCGTCTTCCCTCCCTCCCTTCCTCCCTCCCTCCCCTGTACACAGTCGTCTCTCTGCCCAGCAAGGACGAGGTGCGTGAGTTCTCTCTAGACTGCAACAAGGAAAGCACCTTCAAAGTCGCCAATACCATTTGGGACATGATCGATCCTTAAGGTTGAAGAAAGAGAGGGAGGGACGGAAGGAGGGCGCGACGGAAGGAGAGAAGGCGGAGCCGCTACTGATGGATGGGAGGGATTGGGGAGGAGGACAATGGGCCTGTCTCGCTTTTTGCGAGGTAGTGAAAGGACTCGGAGAAAAGCTTAAGAAAAAGAAGACTGAAGAAAGAGAGAACGAGGGGCGCGGTATGTACGTGTGCTTGAGCGTGGGTGAGTGACTGAACACAAGGCAAAAAATGCAAGTCTCTTTCTGTGTGTGCGTGTGTGTTTGTGCTGTAAAAAGAAAGACGAAAAAGAAAACGAAGAGAACATCAAAAGGAACACAAAACGGAAGAGCAATAACAAGAAAGAGAAGGAGTGGAGAGACCACTAAATTTTGTTTTTGTTTTTCGTCTGCCTTTCCCCCTCCAACCTATGCCTTAACACCCGTGATGAACACCACTCGATCTGGGAAGGTTATCGTGACCTCACCCTCCTCGTCCTTTCTATCCTTCTGTACCCAAATCCCTCTCTCTTTCCCCTCCATAACCATATTCTCAATTTTCTTTAATCCCGCTTTCATCTCCCGCTCAGAAAACCCATGCAGGTTCGACCAAAAGCGCCCATTCACCATATTCAACCAGCGAGACAAGGGCATGTCTACGGGATAATCTGCGTGGTCTAGCGTGACGGAAAATCCTTCCTTTTCCATCGCTTTTGCGTAGATACTTTCGTGGAGTTGGGCAGATGCCCAGGTCTGGTGGGCGGCAGGGAAGAAGGGATAATGCGACGAGTCGTGGGGGCGTGTCATAATAATAACGCGCCCCCCCGGACGTATTTGTCGGAAAACACCTGCAAATAAGGTGCCTAGGTCGGCGGGTGGAAAATGGTGGATTACTTCTTTGAGCAGCATCCGGTCGTAGACTTGGTTTTGTTCGGCTACGAATCCCAGACCATCCGCCAATAGCGGCTCCACCGACTCGGCGTGCTTCTGGCATTGGGCCAACAAGGGCGCCGACGGATCGACGCATAGAATACGTTGGCCCAACATACACTCCTTATGCAAGGCTGCGCTAAAGTTGCCTGTGCCGCCTCCCACATCCACCACCCGCATACTGGGAGTCGTTTGGAGACGCTGCATCAGACTGTGCACAAGCCAGCGTTGGTAGTCAGTGCCATCTTCGTAGAACCACGCCTGGTTGTAGTGTTGGGCAACGTCGCCGTAGTGGGCTTCTTGTTTTGAGGTCATGCCTGTGCAGAGTGGGTGCGGACAGTGTGTTAGAACAAGGCAGCTCATGTCGACGCTGTCCCCAGCCATGGCTGTCCTGATGGTCAGTCCTGATGATGCATGGGCCACAGGCATCAGATGGGCCTCATGGCATGGTGCCTGCACTCGACTTTGCACACGACTTTACACACGACTCTTGAAATAACTACCCCCAGCACGGCCCACCCACTCCATTTACAGGGGCATACTTTGGTTGCCGTCGTTACCACGGCGTGAGGCCTCCCTGACATGGTCGACTGCAACCCCAACAAGTCTCTGTTTCCCCTCTCAATCTCATCTTCTGCCCTCCTGCACCGCTCCCCCTCCGGACGTCCCACTACCACCACCACGACGAGCGCTACAGCACAGGAGATTTCTATGCCGCCTCCAACCACTGCCATCGTCGCGGAACAGCAAGCACAGCAGAAGCAGCAACAACAGCAGCAAGCCTTTTGGGGAAACCTGAAAATCGAGGTAAGCCAATGTCTTGATGGGGAGGCGCAACAAGAGAGACACAGACATGAAATTCTTGCGCTGACATCTTCTTCATGACAAGCGTCTGGATTTTCTCCTCCTTCCATTTAAATCCCTGCTCCTCCACGCCTCCCCCCCACTCCCTCCTCCCACCAACCACCACTCTTGGGCACAACTCCCCCACCAGCCCACCCCATTCTCCCTTTTTCCCATTCCCTTGCCAAAATACAAAATCCAACCCGTCAGATTGAGCCCCCATACGAAGGAAAGCCCCCGGAATGGCACACGGAGCAAAGCGACTCCACATCTATCCCCGCCCATCTCTCTTCCAGTAGCTCTCACTCCGGTTCCGAGACTGATCTCTCCCACTTAGAAGGCAGCATTAGAGACAACAATTCTCCCACAATGCCTGAGCCTTTCATTGCCAAAAGTTTAGCTATTACACTGGCCGGCACGTTAGTGTTGGTAGGAATAGCACAGCTTGCGTTACAGCTCATGTTGTCAGTCAAGATACATTTTCAATCGGCTTGGTGGGGGGGAGCGTTCTCAGTGCTGGTTGGGAGTTTGGGATTGGCGACGCGGTGGGAGTGCACGAGGATGACGCATCAGTCGTTGGTAGTGATAGGTATTTTGCTAAATGCTGTTGCAGCGGTGCTGGAGACGAGGGCGAGCTCGTTTTTTCATGGTGAGGAGTTATTTTGTGGTCCTCCTGAGAGAGAGACAGGGGGAGTCGCTAATCTGAGTGTGGGCGAATGGTGTGTTTTAGATTTGAATTTGGATCCCCAAAAACGAACAAAAGGCATAATGTGTGCGTGTATCATCCCGGGAAGGGATCCGGAATCGAAGGAGGCGTGTGTAGCGTTTCGTGGTTGGGAAGGCCTGAGGGAGGGAGAGGTGTGTGATGTATCTGCGGAGCATGTGGGGAGGATAATGAATCTGAGCGTAGCCTTGTGTTGGGCCATGTCAACGATATGCTTATTGACGTGCCTGGTACGGATAGGGGTAAGATGTCATCAGAGAAAGCATTTGTCTTTCTGTCGTGTGAATTCGTGGGTATCAAAGGGGTTGGGGAGAAAGAAGAGGAGGTGGGGACCGACGGTCGTGGCATTTGATCGACGAGCGAGCAGCCGCAGCAGCAGCAGTGACGAAAGCCACAGCAGCCGCAACAGTATCCGTGATAGCGGCCTTGCTGCACAGGATAGTGGTGTACGGACGTTGATGGAAGCGGGAGGGACGCAAGCGCGACATGTACAGTTGCAACAGCAGCAGCAGCAACAGCAGCAGCCCGGGGGGGAAAGAAAGGGTAAGGGGACGGGGAAAAGGAAGGATGGTTTGACTGACCCTTATTACATGCGAGATCAACCGAAAAAAAGGGAAGGAAAAGGAGGAGGAAGGGGGATAAGAGGGGAGGTGGAAATGGGAGAGGAGGTGGCGGGAGGAGGAGGAGGAAGAGGAGGAGTAGGAAGAGGAGGAGGCTTTCTGCCTTCTCCTGTAAATTAGAGTAAAATTGGCTTATGTAGGCACGATATGAGTATGAGTGTGCGTGTGCATGTACTTTTGTTCAGATAGACTTTATCCGGAGACTAATTATTGGATGCATAGGGAAATCAAACTGAAGTTGCCAACAGCCCCCCAGCTACCACCGGCAGCGGCAGCAGCAGCATCAGCAACGACAACAACAATAAAAAATGATTGTAAGTCATTACTTTTACAAGTCTTGCTTGATTTCATTCATTTTATCCATATCTTTCTCACGTGAATAATACACTGCACACGGTCCCCTCGTTCCTCCTCCCTAGTCTCTTGTATGCTCAATGCCCCACCGCCGTCGCCGCTGCCACATCCGCCGATTCTTCCAAGCACTTATTAACCACCCCTAGCAAATGCGCGTTTTCCAATGCTGCCGCCACCCTTTCTTTGTCATTTAATTGCTTGTTGACCGCCGCCTCTGAAGCATGCGCCCCGGGCGTGACCTCAACGCGGACCTTGAACCGCTGCGGCAACGACCGCAAAAGCTTCACGCGAATGCACAAGCCAATCAATGTTGCCATCGAACAATGGGGGATGGTCGGGGTAAATCGGATACGGACAGTGGAGTGAGCATCGTCCACACGGACGTTTTCGAGCGTGGCGACTTTCAGTTGCTCTAGGGTCAAGGGATGCTCGGGGTCGTTCAGGTTTCGCACCAGCTCAAAGACTTCCTCAGATGTAAATACGTCGCGGGCCATCTCATCCCAGTCACCCTCGGCCTCCGCAGCGGAAGGGGCCTCCTGTTGGGGTAGAGATAGAGTAAGGAGTTATGAGGATGAGGAGGGGAGGAGGTCGATAGGAATGAGGAGCTCGTACGAACTTACCCTGCGCTTGCTCGCAACAGCGTAGATGGTAGGGTTGGCGTTTTCCTTCATGGTCCTGAGGTGACAAATCTGTAGGATATTCGTTGCGTGCGCTGAGGTTACAGACGCATTTCAAGGCATGAAAGAAGGACAGGACGACTCGGACTCCGGAGACGGGGCGCGGCGACTGACTGAAATGAATCCTTGCTTGCTTCGCACAACCGCTGTTTCATCACTTGCATCCCGACTACCCCAAACAGGCAATGCGTCTCCTTTACGGACTCTTGATGCTCTTTCTAACTCAGCAGCTTGCCTGTGGCAGCCGGCTTTTCGCAGCGTCAGCCTCAAGGAGGTCAAGCAGCAGCACTAGGGGAGGTCAACGACGACTCCTGCAGCAGCAGCTACAGCGCAGGTAAATAAATGGGCATAACGGCACGGGATGGACTTCAAAGACATACAAATATTTATATGTTTACATATATTCATATAATGCACGTCGCGTCGGTGGCCGGCGCGCCAGAGACCTAGAGCGAATCGTTTCTGTCCTATTCCCTGCAAGCGCCACTCTCCTCCTCCACCAGACAGCTGGAAACGAGTCTTTCGACATGCAGCTCATTCCTTTCTCTCACACATCCCCAGCAGTCTATACACGGCCTTTTTACCAATCTGTAACAGTTTTTACACCCGATCACGACCCCGAGGCATGCCTTCCCCTACCTCCTCCTCTTCCTCTTCCTCTTCATCCCCCTCCTCCTCCTCATTCTCCTCCACCTTCTCCTCACCGCAACATAAGCGCGCGCGCGTCGTCTCATTCTCCACCATCCCTTTCTCTTTTCCATCCACTGCGACGCTCGACGACGGCAACTTTCGTCAAGCCCTTGCATCTCAAGTGCGCGAGTCTCTACACGCGGCCTTTGGAGCTGATGCGGAGGGAGCTGATGCGATGGTCACGCCTGCAACGCGCCCTGAATTTGGAGATTACCAGTGTAATGCTGCCTTGGCCCTGGCGAAGCGATTAAAAGCCAAGCCGAGAGAGGTGGCAGAGAAACTAAAGGAAGAGTTGGAAGGACGAACGCAGGAGTGGTGCGAGCCTTTGGAGATTGCCGGACCGGGATTTATTAATGTCAAGATGAAAAATGCATTTGTGGAGCAAAAAGTGAATGGTATGCTTTCGGACACGTCGGGGAGGTTAGGTGTCGCACGGCCCAAGAAACCACAGAAAGTCGTAGTCGATTTTTCAAGCCCGAACATTGCGAAGGAGATGCATGTGGGGCATTTGAGAAGTACGGTTATTGGTGATACGGTTGCTAGGGTGTTGGAGTTCCTTGGTCATGACGTGATGAGGTTGAACCATGTGGGTGATTGGGGCACCCAGTTTGGTATGCTGATTACGCATTTGAAGGAGGCGCACCCCGAGGTATTGGCGGAAGAGGGGAAGTCGGAGACAGGGATCGGGGACTTGGTGGAGTTCTATAAGGCGGCGAAGGTGAGGTTTGATGAGGACGAGGAATTTAAGCTGAAGAGTCGACAGGAGGTGGTGAACCTCCAGGGAGGGAAGGAGGAGACATTAAAAGCGTGGAGGACGCTGTGTGCTCTCTCGAGAGGCGAGTTTCAAAAGATTTATGATGCACTAGGGGTGCGGTTAGAGGAGAGGGGGGAAAGTTTTTATAACCCTATGTTGGGCGACGTAATCAGCGACCTGGACAAATCGGGTTTGTTGGTTGAGAGCGAGGGGGCAAGGGTGGTGTTTTTGGATGGATACGTGACCCGAGAAGGAGAACGACAGCCGTTTATAGTCCAAAAAACGGATGGCGGTTTCTTGTACGCTACGACTGATTTGGCGGCGGCGAGACACAGAGCTCTCGAGGAGAAGGCGGAGAGAATCCTTTATGTAACGGACGCGGGGCAAGCTTCGCATTTTGATCAGGTTTTCCAAGTGGCCCGTCAAGCCAAGTTCGTCCCGGACAGCGTCCAATTGAAACATGTTCCGTTCGGCCTAGTCCAGGGGGAGGACGGGAAGAAGTTCAAAACTCGAGCAGGGGATACCGTCAAGCTTAAGGACCTCCTCGACGAGGCCGTGCGCATCGCCCGCGATGATCTCATCAAACGCTCTGAGGAGGGAGGTTACCTTCCCCCAGATGACCTGGAACAGAGTGCCAAGACAATCGGCCTTGGTGCGGTCAAATACGCCGATTTATCCCTTAATCGCGAATCGGATTATAAATTTTCCTACAAAAAAATGTTGTCCCTAAGTGGGAACACTGCCCCCTACATGCTCTACGCCTACGCGCGAATTCAAAGTATTTTGCGCAAAGATATGGGAGGGGAAGATGCCGGGGCAGCGGCGGCGGCGGGGACTACGACCACGCAGGTGGTGTTGCAGGAGCCGGCGGAGCTGAACCTGGCTCGGCAGTTGATCAAACTCACCGAACTGTTACAAAGGGTAGAGGCTGACTTGTACCCGCATGTATTGTGTGAGTACATGTACGATATCAGTCAAAAATTCAACCAGTTTTATGAAAGCTGCCCCGTCAATACGGCTCCGACCCCGGGGCTGGTGCAGTCGCGTAGGACTTTGTGCGCTTTGACTGCACAGGTCTTGCGCCTGTGTCTGGACTTGTTGGGGATCGAGGTCTTGCAACGCATGTAAGGCTACCACAGTAAGTGTTACTGAGATTGGTGTGTGTGCACTGAACAAAGAATGAAGCCATAGAGCACACACACTTTGGTGATTAGAATAAAGACGTTGTTGTGAGGTCAGAACCTCTGAAGAGGCAGCTGCGAAACGGACATTTTTGCACGATGACGACGGATACGCCCCTCGCTTGGCTTTTTGATCCTTAACAAGCCAGATAGCCCACGGTAGCGCCTCACTACTGCCGGTAGCATAACAAACAGACTTCTTAGATTCGTCTGGACGTGTTTTGAGGTGGTTCTCGCTTGATGGTGCCGACCGAGGGTCGCTTTGAGAGACCTATTGCTGTCGCTCGGCTGAGCTTCTTCCTTGATTACTCCTGCTCACACACCTACCACCAACTATTACTACTATATATATATCAACAATAAGACTACTAAGCTAGCTACGACACCACAGGAGGCCCGAAAAGGAGCACATCATCATTTACCAAGGGCTAAAAATGGATGTCTCCATCCCCTCTTCCAGCCGAACACACGTCAAGTAGCAAACCCCAAAAATGAACCTCGACAACCCGCTTGGCAGCGGCAGTGGCAAAAGTACGCCTCGCGGGCCCGGGTATTATGATCCCTCTACTCTAAGCGAGGATGAGCGACGCATCGCCACGGAGCTCTCGACGGCTTTGGCCACCACCACCTACGAGATTCGGGATAAATTGTCTGAGGTGATGCCGGGCCTCTTTCTATCCAATGGCCAGGTTGCTCAAGACTTGCCCATGCTCCGGGCGCAACGCATATCCCACGTCCTTAATATGGCGCCAGTTGAAGTGCCCACCACTGCCGAGTTCTACGCGGAGGACAAAATGGACTTTAAGGCCATTGTGGCCAAGGACGAGTTTGACTACGACGTCATGCAGCATTGGCCCGAGGCCCGTGCCTACATCGATGCCGCTCTCAACGAACAAAACGGCCGAGTCCTCGTCCACTGCCAAGCAGGAATCAACCGCTCGGGGGCCATCGCTGTGGCCTATATGATGGTGACACGACGACGGCAACTCGTGGATGCCGCGAAGTCCGCCAAGCGAAAACGATACCTGCTGATTACCAACCTGAATTTCCAGCTCTCCTTGGTCAAGTTTGCCTCGGCCGAAGGTCTTTTGGGTAAGCCGACTTTACCTCGCCGAGTGTCTTCCCCGAACCCGTACCCGGGCTCTCCCATTGCCACAGATGAATTTAAATCAACCCGCTGGCCGTTTGGGTGTAAGGGTAAGCCAGCCGTCTTGTTTTTGCATGGGACCTTCGCGCCTGTCCATCACGGGCATATGGCAGCGTTGAAGTCCTCCCTCGCCTACATCCGCACGCAGTTGCCTGAGCTTCACTTGGCGGGGGCATTCTTCAGTCCATGTCACCAGGTGGAGGCAATGTCGCACTTGACGCCTGACGAGGCTGTCTCTCTTGAAGATCGTTTGGCGATGCTGAAGCTTGCATGCCCCACTGCAACGACAGTAGCCGAAATTCCCGTCGCTGTCGACACGTGGGAATGCTCTCAAATGGCCCCTCCGCCCCTCTCTACCTCCGTCCGCTCCTTTGCGCGTCGAGCCACCGCAGCAGCGATTCGACGGGGGTTGGATGCCTTGCCTGTTGTGGTGTGGGTGGTAGGTACCTCGGGCTTGCACTGGGACGCAGCTATAGATGGCATGGACGTCGATCCCTCTCTCGTGGCCGTGTGTGTGGTGGTGGACAAAGGTCAGGAAGAAGAGGAGAAGAAATTGAGCGAACGTTTGAAGGATGGTCCGTTACAGGGTCGTGTGAGGTGGGTGCATGCCAGTGGGCCCGCGTACAGCTCGGAGAAAGTGAGGGAGGGGACGCTGCCTGTAGGGGTGCCGGCGGTAGAGACCTACGTGAGAGAACACTTGTTGTGGCATTATCCGTCAGCACATGAGCTTTTTTTGGCGAAGCTGGTTCATCAGGGGCTGATGAGGGAGGGGATGGACGAATGGGAGGAGGACGAGGCGTCGTCGGGTTTGCCGGGACTGGAGGAAGAAGGGGAGAGCGAGGTGGAGACGAAGGCAGAGATTGTAGGGAACCTGTGGGCGCAGCTGTTAAGGCGACCGAATGTGTGGCGGTGTTACTACAAACCCCCTCCTCTCCCTCCTTGCACTCCTGCTGAGTCCCCCCACGCCAGCAAAAACTGCAGCGCCCGCTTCTTCCAAGAAATCGAGGAGGACCAAGAAAACGTCAGCCCATATTCCCAGCAACAACGTCATGCAAAGATCCATCCATCCCTCCCCCCCCCTGTCCCTATTCTTCACCCGCGTCTATCAACTATGTCCGTTTCGGCCTTGTCCTCCTCCTCTATTATCTCCCGCCTTGCTACCGAAAATCCATTCGCGATCCGCCGCCTTGTCGTCAAGCTTTTCCCCTCCCACAACCTCGAAGCCCTGCGCATGGAAGAAGAGGCGTATCGCCGCCTGGAATTTGTGCGCCTACAGAACGAAGGGGCTTTGACTTTACCCCCTCTTGTTGGGGTCGCCAAAGAATCGCACCGCTGCCAAGCCGCGCTCATTTTGGAGGACGCTTTTGCCCAAGGCTGGGAAATGAATGATTTCTCAGTAGCAGCAGCAGCAGCAGCAGCAGCAGCAGCAGCAGCGGCAACGGAAAGTTCTCCATTTCCACCGAGCAGAAATGAAAGCAGCTCCCGCAACTCCCTCCATTCCGGCCTCACGGGTTCTGCAGGTGGAAAGTCCACTCCCCTCTCTCCAATGAGGCATTCCTCCTCCTTTCCCTCCCTCCATACCCTATCTCCTCAACCCCTGGATGCCTGCACGCCGGGCTCTAGTGCACGTGCTACTAAAGAGGAAAAAATCCTGAAAGCTGTGAAGGCACTGGCGTGGTTGCACATCAAGAACTGGGGCATAGTGAAAGAAGCGCAGGAAGACGGACCGTTAGATCCTCATTTCTTGACGTCCAACGTGGCGTTGAGCAGGAGCAAGAGCAGCAGCAACAGCATCTCTAGTAATGGGAGCAGCGGTAGCTTGAACGGCCCGAGTGGTGGTGGAGGAGCAGGGGTCGGGGGAGAAATTGATGGCTTCCCATTGATGTGGCGCCGGGACCGGGCTCTGGCTCGAAGCCAACAGTTGGAAGAGGCTTTGGCGAGTGTGAGTTGCACGGGAGGGAACCTGGCATTAGAGCTGTCAGATTCAGGTTTAGTGGCTTTGCAACGGTTGACAGAAGATGTTAATTTGCTGAGTGTGTTGTATCGACCGTGCTTGTCGGCGGAAGAGGTGCATAGGTGCGGATTGCCGGAGTGGATGGCCGAGGGCGAAACGGAGGGGGTGAAGGAGGACGAGGAGGAATCAAGACTGAGACGGACGGCGTCTTTGACGGTCATTCATGGAGGCTTGACGTGGTATAAACTGGGATTTAGCCAGCATGCGAGTGATGGTGTCCTGGCAGTCGGATGGGAAAGGGCTTGTATTGGATCGGGGGCGTGGGATTTGGCTTTGCTGCTAGCGACGGCGCTGTGGGGATATGAGGAGAAGAAGGAGCAGGACAAGGACAAAAGCGATGGTCACGCCAACGGCTGCAAACAGCAGAATGCCGAGATGGCGGCGTTGCGGTTGTACCATCAAGTCTTGATGGAAGGTGAGGTGGAGGACTATGACTTTAATCGGCTTTTGTTCGAGTATAAACGGGCACGTGCGGGCCTAGCACCTGAGCTTTTTGAAGTGCTCGTGCGACTTGCAGAGGATGGCGAAGGGGAAAAGAGGGACGAGAAAGAGAGGACTGCTTATCAGGCAGCTGTGAAAGCTGCTTTGGAGGCCTCCCTTGACCTCTTACAGAATTGAATAGCAGCGTTGAGTAGCAGCCGTGACGAGGACGAATGGAATGTGCATATAATAGCATAAATATTAATAGAATAGACTGAAATTAAGAAAGAATGGCTTGCGAACTCGTGAACAAACATAGACTTCGATTCAGGCACACGATGTCTTCTTTAAAAAGGAGATGACGAGAAGTCGATATTTTCTATATGCTTCTCGGAATGGGGTACAAGGGCAAATCGAATGGGATGAGGGAAAGATATCATATCAACCGCACCAAACGAAGAAAGGGCTCATTTAAGAAAGGAAGACGCAATCGATCTGCCGATGCGCGTTCCTCCTGTTTGTTACACGTGCCGATATTTTTGGATGGAAAAGCGACATTAACTTGTGTTTCTCTTGTAACGGAACTATTGCGAGCTTCTAGCGAGCTTCCATATATGCCCTTCGTGCCTTGCCACCCACGATTTTGCGGTGGACCCACTGCATTACACTCACTCTTTCACGAATTGACAACCTCCTAAACACAGATCTTGAGCTTACAGAGCGAATATTTTGACGCCCCGGGTCTGCTGTAAATATGGTAAGGAAGGATATAGGTGGAGGGTGATAATGCTGCAGGTTATGGTGGAGGTTCAGCCTCGTCACGGGGCTATCTCTCCGCGTCTACGTGGAAGCCCCATACGAGTATAACCTCTGGCCTCGGTTCAGATAGTCCTTAAAATTTGCCTGTAAGTGAAACCCTGCTCACTTCCCCTTCCTCCCTCCCTTCCTCTCCCATCCCTCTTCTCCCTCCCGAAGGTGCGCTTTGACCTCGATGGGCTGGACCTCTTCTTCCCCTATGACCGTCTCTATGAGGAACAGTATAATTACATGCTGGAGCTTAAGCGGGCGTTGGACTCTAAGGGTCATTGCCTCTTGGAAATGCCCACGGGAACGGGCAAGACGGTGTGCCTCATCTCCCTCATTACCAGCTATCAACTTGCCCACCCCGACGTGGGAAAGCTTATTTATTGCACGCGGACTGTGCCAGAAATGGTAAAATGCGTAGAGGAAGTCCGCAAAGTCATTGAGTACCGTGTCAAGTGCTTAGGGCCGGAGGGAGGGAAGGTCTTGGCAGTTTGCTTGAGCTCGCGGCGGAACTTGTGCATTCATGAGAGGGTGATGGAGGAGAGTGATCGTGAAGGCGTGGACTCGGCCTGTCGGTCCATGACAGCATCATGGGTCCGACAAAGAGGGGCGACGACAGCAAATATCGAATTGTGTCAATTTTATGAGGAGTATGAAAAAAACGGGACGGACGCAGGTATCGCGCATGGGATTTACTCCTTGGACGACTTGAAGGACTTTGGGAAGGAGCGAGGGTGGTGTCCGTATTTTTTGGCGCGGCACATTATCAATCATGCAAACATTTTGATTTATAATTATCAGTATGTCCTTGATCCAAAGGTGGCGGGACTGGTGAGTAAGGAGCTGGAGAGTGAGAGTATTGTGGTGTTCGATGAGGCGCACAACATCGACAATGTCTGCATTGAGGCCTTGTCGGTGGACTTGGATGAGCGGACGCTCGAGAAAGCGACGAAATGCCTGGGGAAATTGTCGACGGAGGTGTCAAAGATGAAGCAAAAGGATGCGAGTAAGCTCAATGAGGAGTATCAGCGCCTCGTGCGGGGCTTGACGGAGGCAGGGGTGATTGGAGGAGGGGCGGGTGCGGGGCCAGCAGCATCCGCAGCGGATGGCATGCTTGCCGACCCGGTGCCACGTTTACCCGACGCATTAGTTCAGGAGGCCGTGCCGGGAAACATTCGGCGTGCAGAGCATTTCTTGACCTTCATGAAAAAGGTGGTTGAGCATCTTAAGTCTCTCCTGCGGGTGGACAGCACCCAAAAACAATCCCCTCTCGCCTTCCTCCATTATCTCCAAGCCAGCACAGCCCTTGAACCCAAGCCCCTGCGATTTGCATACTCCCGGCTTAATTCTCTTCTTCGCACCCTGGAGGTTACCCACCTGGACGAGTTCAATCCTCTGCAGGACGTGGCCGACTTCGCCACGCTAGTGGCGAGCTACACAGAGGGCTTTACCGTCATCACAGAGCCCCAAGGCAGCAGCATCCCCGGTCTGCACCAACCCGTTCTTCAACTCTCCTGCCTCGACGCCTCCCTGGCCATTAAACCTGTGTTTGAGCGGTTCAAGTCAGTCATCATCACCAGCGGCACCCTCTCTCCTCTCGATCTTTACCCTACCCTCCTTAACTTCACCCCTGTGGTGCGTCAGAGCATGGACATGTCCATGTTTCGCAAGAGTATCTGCCCCCTCGTCGTGACCAAAGGCTCAGGGCAACAAGTCATCACGACGCGCTTCGAGAAGCGAGACGACCCGTCCGTCACTCGCGATTACGGAGAGCTAATAGTGGATGTTGCCTCCTACGTTCCTGATGGCGTAGTCTGCTTTTTCACCTCATACTCGTACATGGAACGCGTCGTGCAAGAATGGGAAAAATCCGGGATCCTCCGCCAGGTGCTTGAAAAAAAACTTATTTTTATCGAAACGAAGGACGTGGTCGAAACCACCTTGGCCCTGGATAATTTCCGCCGCGCGTGCGATTCGGGCCGTGGAGCTATCTTCCTATCAGTTGCCCGCGGGAAGGTCGCGGAAGGGATTGATTTTGACAGGCATTATGGCCGGGCTGTCATCTTGATCGGAGTCCCTTTTCAATACACCCTCTCGCCGGTGATAAGGGAAAGACTGGAGTATCTGCAGACGAAGTTTCACATAAACCCCTCGGACTTTTTGACCTTCGACGCGATGCGGCAGGCAGCTCAGTGCGTGGGAAGGGTAATTCGCTCCAAGCTTGATTATGGGCTTATGATCTTTGCAGATTCGAGGTACAATCGTTTCGATAAACGGACAAAGCTCCCCAAGTGGATCTTGGATTGCATGGGCACGAATCACCTTGATTTGTCGACGGGGGATGCGATGGACAAGGTGAGGAGGTTCTTGAAGGAGATGGCACAACCCATGGACCAAAAAGAGTTGACCAAGATTTTGTTGGACGAGAAGAGGATCGCTGAGTTGGGGGCTTTGCATAAGCGCGGGTTGAGAGGGCAGCAGCAGAAGGGGAAGGCGGGGGCTCCGGCATTGCCGATGTCGGAGGGAGGGGGAAGAGCAGGGGATGGGGGAGGAGGAGCCGCGGCCGGGGGATTGGTGGCGGATGGCGTGGTGGTGCAGGGACCAGCGGCGAGAAGGAGGGAAGAGGGAGGGGCGGGCGCGGCTGGGGATGATATTGCGGAGATTGAAAGAGGGGCTTTAATTAGGGAGGAGGAGGAGGAAAGGAGGAGGGTGAGGGAGGAGGCGGAGGCACGGCGACAGGACGAGGAGGACGAGACTCTGTTAATTTATGGGAAGGATGAAGAGGTGGAAGACGTGGCGGGGATGGAGGTGGAGCGAGAAATGGAGGAAGCAGCCGAAGCAGCAGCAGCAGCAGCAGCAACAGCAGCAACCGCAGCAGCAGCACTGAAAAAGAACCAGCAGAGCGGTGAAGGAAACGCTATGGAAATTGAGTAGAGAAGCGACAAAGGTATAACAGTATGTAGATATCCGTACATAAAGCTCGTACGAGAACGGTATTAAAATAAAGCACCAGCAAACATCCCGTAATTGTGTCAAACAAATAGAGAGCAATTGATATAGGGACACAATCAACTCAAAATAAAAGACAAGAAAAAAGCACGCACAAACTACCTCCCACCTTTTTCTCCCCTCCTTTATTAGACCCATCAGCTTTCTTTGTTCAGTTTACAAACACTTCTCTGTACATCGATTACATATCTTCCCATGTCCCGTTTCTCATTGTCTTCCGCCTGTCTGCCTCCGCACACCTTTAAAAACACCCTGACACTTTCATACTTTCTTCCCCATCCCAGTCCAAAGCATGGCCTGAAGCGCATCCACCACACCCTCATCCCTCACCTCATGAACAAGCATCTGCAACACAGCAGCAGCCATGCCGCTCTTCCCGCCCTCCCCTCCCTCGTTCTCCTTCCCCCCTTTCGGCTCCCTCCAATGAATGTCGACCCTTGGCAAAGCTGGCAACAACACCCATTTCCCCTCATCCATCCTACCGCTGCTGCTCCTGGAGCTATTGCTGACGCTGCTGGAGCTATTGCTGTCATTGTCGTATGCGGCCATCTTTCCCTCCCCCTCATACTCCTCCTTATACTTACTTACCAGAAAAAAATCTGCTCTCGCAGCTTTCAAAACTGAAAGTGGGCACAAGCCCGCCGGATGAGGAGGGATCGGTCTGCCTTTCTTCTCTCCATTACCATTGCTTCCGCCCACGGCGGCTGCTGCTGCCGGCCGCGGGGGAGACCGCGATGGAGAAGAAGAACCAGAAGCAGCTGCAGCAACAGCAACAGCGGCCAGGGGAGGAGGATAATCAAGGCCGGTACTCCTGTTCCGTGCAAGGTACAGATGTCCATTTTCGACAAAGCTAAATACTTGGCCTTTGACCTCTTCTTTGCACCAAATGTCGGCCTCTTCTTGGTTCTTGTCCTCTTTCTGGAGGTCCAGCAACTCCGAGTCCTCGTCCAGACGTGCATCGATTATTTTTGCTCTAGCCGTGAGAATGGAGGACTGCAGAAAGGATGAGGAGGAAGAGAATCGGCAGGAACAATACATGTGTGTGATAAAGCGCAGCTTGGCCAGCGTGTAGCTTTGGTACGGCGACAAGCGCGTGAGCAAGAAACGAGCTTTTTTCTTGCCCTTCCCCCGAGGCCAAGTTCGCTCCACACGGCCCAACACATCCTCCTCCTCTTCCTTGCCCTCCTCCCCGTCCTTTCTCCTCCTCCCAACCTGCACCGGCACCAGCATGGAAGGGTCCGCCCCACAACCCAAAAGCAGTTTTAAAACCCGCTCGTCCTCGGCAAGGTGAAGCGGACACACCCCGTGCAAAGGCGGCACACGCGAATTGATGTCCAGCCCTTTGTATTGCAACAAATACCTCAACAAAAAAGGCATGTCTCTAAAGGCTTCCACTGCTATGTGAAGAGCACTGAAGCCCCGTCCGTCGACTTCCTGCAAAGGACACCCAAGATGCAAAAGATACTTGACGTTTTTTTCAAAACGGGCTTCGACTGCCACAGCCAAGGGCTGAGCGAAGTCCTCGTCTCTAGAGACCATCAACTCGGGGTCATAATCAAGCAAGGCCTGAGCACTTTCAAAGTCCATGAGTTGTAGAGAGCGGAACAAGTCATTGTCGTTGTAGGTTTGGGGCCGACGAAAGGGAACAGCGGCGAGGGAAGCGGAAGCAGCGGTGGTGGTATTTTCGTGCTCCCCTTCTTGTTGGGGCTCGTACAAGATTGACTTGACGCAAGCAATTTTTAAGGCCGGGTCGTGGGATGTTGATGTGTTCCCTTCCTCCTCCTCGTCGTCCTCCTTCTGGGCTCCTTGAGGCTTGTCAAGGTGCGAGGACCCCTCCTCCTCCTCCTCCACCTGCTGCTGCTGCTGCTGCTGATGATGATGATCCTCTTCCTCCCTCAAAAGCTTGGCAAGGAAACCAATGTCATCGTCGTCATCATCCTGGCCTTGGGTGTACTGGCACTGGCGTTTGGGCGACAGCAATGCGGTCTGGGCCGAGAGAGGCCGCTTGGAGTGGGGAGGCTCCATCAGACGCAGAGTGGAGGGGAGATCATGGTGAAGGGGCTGATCCCGTCACGCCTGTCGATATGGCGATGGAGCGGGGGATGAAAACTGAGATCGACGTAAGTAGAAGTGTCTGCGTGCAGATGGGCGGCATGGTGCCATGTCTGGCTTTCGGGCACTCCGGCAACACAGTCTGCGCCAAAAAACCTCCCCATGCTCATCGCCTCCAGCCATCGGTGCCATTCCTCTACCCCACCGCCCTGCTGCTTAGCCGGTCTCATCCATGTGAAATGTCTTGCTCTTGCACATCTGCAAGAGGAAGGCGATGAACACACGTTAGCGGTTGGATAAGAAGCATGCCATGAAGAAGTGAAGGTCGACTTCCTCCCACCCTTCCCTTGCCTCCTCCACCAGCGGCTGGCGAAGAACGAGAGGAGGGGCTGAGGGTGGTCTCCAATGGAGCTCGTAATGATTAGAAACTTGCTTTTCCAAAGCATGGACTGGACTCTAACCTTCATAAGAAGGAGGGCATGACAGCCTACTTATTCCTGTGGTTATGATCGAGCTCTCAGAACCATCGGCCTTCTCACGCCAACCCTACGCGCACGGAGGTGTCTTCATGCCTCCCCTCCCTTCCTCACATCGCACTCATTGTCTGATGCCTTCCAACGATTCCCACCACCAACACCATACAGGGCCCGTCTCACAACTATGGGGATTGATCTCAAGAGCGGTGGCCGCCGCACGGGGCACAAGGTGCGTTTGATGCCGTGGAGTTTTGGAAAGGGGGGGAAGGGAGGGAGGGAGGGAGGGAGAGAGAGAGGGCTGTCTTTCGCGGACGTGATGTAGAGATTGGAGAAACACGCTGCCCCGTTTGTTGGATGTCCCCTGTGCCTTGACAGACAGGTATGATCGCGACGACGTATCTGGGCGTCTATAGTGGAGCAGCTGTGGAGGACGAGTCGTAGACAAGCGTTGAGAGGTGGACGAGACGGAGGTGATGACGGTTATGAACGATGGATCCCCTGGTTTGAGAGTTTGATAGTGTGGATGGCGAAGCCAGGCCTCAGCCTTAATATCATGCATTACCAAGGATAAACTGTGGTCGTGCAAGTATATAAGTATTCAACACCCTTCTAAAGGTGCCTGAACCACTCTCAATTGTGTCGTGCACTCCCCCTTCCTCCCCCCCTCTCCTTCTCTTCCTCCCCTCTCTCTCCAACAGACCCGTACGGCCCCCAAGTCCGACAACGTCTACCTGAAGCTCTTAGTCAAGCTCTACCGGTTCCTGGCCCGTCGTACCGACTCCTCCTTCAACGCCGTGGTGCTCAAGCGTTTGTTTATGTCCAAGACGAACCGTCCCCCTATCGCCATCTCCCGGCTCGTCCGTCACATGAAGGGGAAGGAGGGGAAGACTGCTGTCATTGTCGGGACCATCACCGACGATGCGCGCATGCTCGAGGTGCCCAAGCTGAGCGTTGCTGCCCTTAAGGTGACGGCCACGGCCCGCGCACGTATCCTCCAGGCAGGCGGCGAGATTTTGACGTTTGATGAGCTGGCCCTGCGAGCGCCCAAGGGAACTAATTGTGTGTTGCTGCGTGGGCCGCACGATCGGGAGGCCTTGTCCCACTTTGGGCATCGCTCGACGGTGGGTAACGTGCACACGCACGACAATGTCAAGCCGTACACTCGGGCCAAGGGGAGGAAGTTCGAGAAGGCCCGTGGGCGTCGGCGCTCGACTGGATTCAAGATCTAAGGCGGAAGAGGGCGCGAGGGAGGGAAGGAGGGCGGGAGGGAGGGCTGAAGGGCTGTTTGGTGCGACGCATTTATTCTGCCTGCACGTTCCGTGTCGGTGCGGACCACCCGCTTTAGGAGGGGATTGGAGGGAGGGAGGGAGGGAAGATGTTAGGGAGTAGAGACCTAAGGGTTTGATTACGCCTCTGTTTTCCCGTGATTCTTGGCATCCTTCATTTCCTCTCTCCTTGCGTCCTCTCAGGTGGTGGTGGAGGAGGAAGAGGAGGTGGAGGAGGAGGGAGGGTGATGTAAAAGGCGAGGGGTGGGAGGTCCTGTCAAGGTGGTGGTGACTAGCTATGAACAACCACAACTCAAGAACTAAAAGAAGAAAAAAGAAACAGAAGAAAGATAGAAGAAGAGGATGATGAATTCACACACTCGACACCGAAATTAACGACTATGAAGGGCCTTTTCCCTCCATTTTTGCGTCTTTTTCTTTTTGACAGGTGCAGCACATCGGTGGGAGACGAGGAGACGTCTGTGCCTGTTGATTCCTTTTCTCCTTTTTTCTTTCTTATGACTTTTCTACTGTACCTCTTGCGGGACTCTCGCGTGTCTTTCACGATGTCACACTGTTAGGGTTAGGGTTACACACTGTCTCGAAGGGCCGTAGCCATGCCAGTCATACTACATTTGACAAGGACACCCCCCCCCCCAATCCCATGGTCTCCCCCCGCGCGCTGTGAGACACTTGTGTACCCTCCCTATAGTAGCGAGTGCATTCCTTCTCTCTATTTTTCTTTCTCTCTCTCATACATGCACAAACTCTAATCACCAACCAACATACACTCTTCTCCCTCTACTCCGAAATGAAGACACAAACATGCAAACAAATAACACAACACACAAAAAATGTACTTGTTTCCTTCCTAACTACCTTCCTCCTGCCCCCAGCACCCCTATCCAACCACCACGTATAGTAAAACATACTTCTAACATCTTCTCTCTACACTCGTCCCCTTATATTTCGCTCCCTGGAGCTCCTCTGCCTCTTTTTACCATTTTCACCTCCCCCCTCCCCGCTCTCCTCGTCCTCGTCCTCGCCCTCGCCCGTCTTAATTTTTGCCTGGACATTGCTTACTGCACGGAGCCCCCGGGTCCTCACCCCTTCCTCCCTCCCTCCCTTCTCCACCTTAAGAACCTGCTGCTGCTGCTGCTGCTGCTGACCCGTCGGCTCTCCCTCTTTCTCCTCCCTGCGCGCCGTTTCCTCCACCTTCTCCTCCCTCTCCTCGTCCAGTGCACCCACTCCTTTCCCCCTCCCTCCTCTTTCTCCTTTTCTCCCCACTATCGCCATCGTCACCGCTGCCTTGCCTCTCACGAGAGCCTTAAGCTTACGTTGCGAAGAATCCACATCCTTCTTTTGCGTCTTCACCACCTTTTCCTTTTTCTTCAACTCCTCCATCTCTCCTCCTCTCTTCTTCTGTGTCTTGCCAACCGCAGCAGCAATAGCAGTATTAGTAGCAACAACTGCAGCAGCAACAGTGTTCTTCCTCTCCCTGCTTTTTGCATCCATTCCCTCTCCTTTCTCCATCGGTGCTGCCAATGCTGCTGTGGCGGCTGCTGCTGCTGCTGCTGCTGGGGTCTTACGCTTCCGAGGTGGTGCAGCAGCAGCAGCAGCAGCAGCAGTGGAACCGCTTTTAGCCTCAACACCAAGAGCAGCAGCAGTAGCAGTAACGGTAGCAGTAACGGTAGAAGCAGCAGCAGCAAAAGGTGCCACAGGGCTGCCTGTGCATGTATCCAAGAAATGCGTCACTGCCCGAAAGCAACAGACCACCACCTCCTGCTGCTGCAACGGCTTATGCTTGCTCTCCGCCTCCACTTGTCGGAACGTCCGACGTGTCAAGCGCCCAGCCGTGCGCAACCCAACCCGAAGGAGGCTTCCAGGTCGCAAGCAAAGACGAAGAATGCTGCACTCCTCCTTCTTCTCTTTCTTCCCTCCCTCCTTACCGATCATCAACTCCACATTCAACCTCCCTCCATCTCCTCCTCCTCCTCCTCCTTCTCCGCTTCTTCCACTTTTAACCCTCTTTCTCTCTCCCCCCCTTCCTCTCACCGTCAACAAAAATAACGACGAACTCGGGTCCAGCATCCCCACGGCCTCCTTCCCCCTTTCCTCCCTCCTTCCTCCCACCACGGAGAAGACAACCACGTGATTTACCAGACACCCGGAGGGGTGGAGATTGATGGCGTCTGCCAAGGACTTCAGAGTGCTTTTCTTCCAATCTCTCAAAGGCTGCCCGGGCAAGAGGAAAGGGAGGTGGGTGGGATGGGAGAAAGAAGCGAAATGCATCGAAGAAGAGATAGAGGTAGAAAAAGAGGAGAAAGAAGACGGGGAGGAGGAGGAGGAGGAGGAGGAGGAGGAGGAGGAGGAGGTGTGGAGGAGGCGGCTGAGATCTCGGGCGTAAATATGCAAGTCAGCGGCCGGGCCGTTCTCGTCCTCCTCCTCCTCATCCTCCTCTTTCCCCTTCTTTCGAGAAACACCGGAAGCACCCTCCAACTCCTCCTCTCCGCGCATCTCCAGAAAAGAGGGATAGTAATCCACGTCACCGCATTCTCCTATGCCTAACACAATTTTCTTCCCATCACCATTGTCTGCCTCGTCTTCCTCCTCGTCCTCCTTCTCGTCCTCCCCCTCTTCCTGGGCTTTTTGAGCCGCGAGTTTTTTCTCAGAGGGCTTACGTGTGCGGCCCTGGCGCATAGTGAAAGAGGAGGACGGGTAAAGAGAGGATACCCCTCCTTCTCCTCCTGCTGCTGCTGCTGTGACGGGCTCAGGAGAGAGGGCGGTGGTGTAGGCGGGATAAGCAGGTGGAGGAGGAAAAGGAAAAGGAGGAAGGAGGAGGGAGGGTTGAGTCTCTGCTTGTAGAGGACGACGAAATTGGAAGGTGGGGGGAGGAATGATAGGGGAGGCGTACGCGGCGAATCTTCGGGGAGGCATCATGCTTGTTGTTGATTTTTGGGACTTGGGCTGCCGTAGGATGATGGGGTGGGAAGTCTTAAGGGGGCAGAGAGTCATTGCTGGCTGGGTGAACTTGAAGCTGGAAAGAGCTGGTACGTTTGCTTTGCTAACAGTAATACGGCTGCGACCTGGGACAGCAAGTGCTTTGAGAGGACCTTTGCCCTTAGCTACTGCAGCAGCACTAGGGCCTGGGGGAGGACCAGAGGAGGAAGTGGAGGATGACAGGAGGGGCTTCGCTGACCGGCCACGCGCAGTCTTGGTAAGAACAAATGGTGAGATGGCTCTGGCTGAAGTTCTGGCGATGTCGTCCACCTTGTGGTCGATGCGGGAGCTACGACGCATGATTTGGCGGTGAGGGTAGTGTGCTGTGTGTGATGGGTGGGTTGATGGATGAGGAGAGAAGGAGGGGCTGAGGCGACAACCCTGGGCGAGAATGCGGAAAAATTTATAGACATAGAAACAAAACTTGGGTGACAATAGACGAGGCGATGCGATGCTGTTCATGTACTGGAACAATTAAGAGGGAGAAAGAGAGTGGCATGGAGGAAAGGCATGGGGGGGTACCAAGACACCGCATCACGCTCCAACACTTCCAGCAACGAATTAAATCACTAAATGATAAAATTGGTACCAACACTGAATTATAAAATTTGTACCAGACTTTAAATCTACGGGCATTGGAAGGTCCCCTGAGTCATTATGTGGTGCAATGAAGTGGGATCGGGCGATGAACTGGGAACGTACTTGCCTACTTGGACCTTGACAACACAAACACCGAAAGCAACAAGACAACAGAATTCCTCTTGATTCTTGTATATCAGTGCAGTATTTTTCTGACTAACATTCCCTCCTCATCTAACCCACACACCTCAAATCTCTCTCTCTCTCTTCGTCCTTTTCATGTCGTTTTTCTTCCCTCCTCTCTACATCCACTCCCCATCTACCTCTCAGCGCTACTCGCCCCTTCCACAATCTTCTCTTCCCCCGTTCCCGCACCACTGCTCGTCGAAAGCACCTTCTTGGACGCGCTGCCCGACCTCAAGACCTGGCTAGGCATGATGTAGGCTGGCTTGGTGGTAGTGGTGGGGGTGTTGTTGTTCGCTCCCCCCGCCTTGACCTCCGCTCCGGCGCTCCCTGGTCCCTCGGTCCCCACTACATTAACAACACGCCGTTCCCGTGGGCGCCGAGGCACCACGGTGGCTTGAGGAGGAGGAGGATGAGAGCCGCCGTGGTAAGGCATCATCATGGGGGGCATGAAAGCTCCGGGCATGGAGGGAGGGAAGTAGTAGCCGCCAGGGGGGGGAGGTTGAGGAGGATGATGGTAAAATGGCCCGGGGCCACCGGGGCCGGCAGGTCCGCGGGGATAAGGGAGAAAGCCCTGGTGCTGCTGCTGTTGCTGCTGCTGCTGCTGCTGCTGCTGCTGCTGAGAGGGGGGAGGAGCAGGAGTGCTGTTGTTGTTGTTACTGCCATTCAACTTCAGCAAGCCCTTCAAGCTGCCCGTGGCGTCCACCCCTACCCCTCCTTCTGCTTCGCCCGCTGTGTTCTTTGCTACCATTGTGTTGTCCGCCTCGTCCTCCTTCTCCTCCTTCTCCTCCTTCTCCTCCTTATCTTCCTTCTTCCCCTTCAACGAGAGCATGCCCAGAATCCTCGCCATTGCCCCTCCCCCACCCTTGACTTCCTTCTTCTTCTCCTCTTCCTGCTTCGCTATATCCGCCTCTTCCTCCTTCACTCTCTCTGCTACTGTTCCCGCCTTCTCCCGACAACGCCGCTGCCGAAAGCCACTGCTCCCATCGGGCCCCCTCGCTTTGGAGTGACCACCGAACCTCCCCCCCCCCCCTCCCCCGTCATCCTCTCCGGTGGTGGACGAGGAAATGACGGGAGAAGGAAGAACGACGATGGGCTTGCTGGTGTGGATGCGGACGGGGACAGGGACTCCTTGGGCGTTGCGCGGGTCCACAGGCTTGCCCTTAGATGTGGTGGTGGCACTGCTGCTGCTGCTGCTGCTGCCGTTGGGCGTGCTGGTGTGAGCCACGCCTTTCTTCATCAGGGAGGCCAGCAGATCTTGCCCAATTTTGTTGGTCGTGGGGGAGGAAGAAGAGGAGGAGAAAGGAGGGGCAGCGGTGCCTCCTCGCTCTTGTTGTTGTTGTTGTTGTTGTTGTTGTTGTTGTTGTTGTTGTTGTTGTTGTTGCTGCTGCTGCTGCTGCTGCTGCTGCTGCTGACGAGTCAAAACTTTGACAGGCACTGGCGTCACGCCGCTGCCACTGCTACCGCCGCCTCTGCTGCTGCTCACATTATTACTCTCATTCCCCCCACTATTTCTCTGTTGCTGCTGTTGTTGCAGCTGTTGCTGCTGCTGTCCTCCTTTCCCACCTACCAAAGCCATAATTGACTTCTGCTGCTCCTGTTTCCCTCCTCCCCCAACCCCAACTCCTCCAACGCCTGTAGACCCCACCTCAGTCGTAACCTTCAACAAGGCAGTCCACGGCAATAACTTTCCCCGATAGGGCGAGCAGGTCCCTTGCAGGCTCGTGCCCCCAATAAACTCCTCGTCGAACAGCACCTCAACACACGCACTATGCTTGTGCAGACTCACAACCGTGCCCCTCAATCCAAACGGCACTCCCAGCCCCACTAGGTTCACGACCCGATCCCCCAAATCAGGTCGATTGCTCCCACTCAATTTTCGCGCCACATCTGCCGGTTGATGTGCCAACGCACAATGCACCTCCTCAGGCGCTACCTCCAAAGTCTTGATGTTCACATACCCCGCTGCCGCCTTCTTCGCCTTTGCCTGCAGTTCATCGGCGCTTCGTTCAATTGCTCGAATCGCCTCGCGGGACAGCACCTCGGTCGTCAATGGTACCCTTGGCATGTTCGCTGTTTCCTGCGCCGCAAGCCATGTCTTAATTCTCTCCAGTTCGAGGGCGTAATTGGCCCCCAATAATCGACTCGCATCGTAGGCCACCTCGTTTGGCCAGCGTCTCAACTCTTCGAACATACGCGGGAATGCGTCCATATAAGCCTTCAACAACACCACCGCCTTCTCACTGTACTCCCACGACACCCCCCCCGCCTCCCGTTCATACCCTCCCCTTCCTCCGTCCCTCCCTCTCCCCACTTCCTCCCCCTCCTCCGCGCTCCCCACAATCCGCACCACATCCACCTGCGTCGACCAGGCCGCATTCTCCTGCACGCCCACCACTGCCTTCCTTCTCACGTAATCAGGCAACACCCACTTTCCCCTAACCTTTAAATTCAGCCCCAAGTCATACTTGCCGGGGTCCACAAAACACGAGCCGCTAATTTTCCCCAACACCCTCCCATCGATATTCAACGCCCGAATTACCTCCCCTGCGTCGAAATACTTCTTCCCCAACGCCTTGCGTGCCAACAAGCCAATCGGCCGATCAGGCTCTCCACACGCTGTCTCCACCTTAACCTTCCCGCCATCTTTCCCATAACCAACGACCTTCCCCACCTGCCCCCTCATCTTCCCCTCCCTCAAAAATACCACTTCTGCACCCAACGGCAATCTCTCCTGTAACGGCACCGGGCCTTGTTCGATAAACCTCGGGTCCGCCGTTGGCACCGACCACATTGCCATCTGAATCGGCACCTCCGCCTCATGCACCCCAAACACCTTCTTCGTTGCTCCCGTGGCCGGGCACCGCTCCAGCCCTTGCAAGGGACTAACCTTCAACATCATCCCTACCGTTCCAACGTCCATCCCTCCCAATCCCACCACCCCCCTCCCGTACAGATAGGCCTTCTGCTGAGTCACAATCAAAACCTCCCACGCCTCTTGTTCCTCCACTGACAAAGTCCTGGTCACCAACTGCCCCCCCCCCTCTCCCCCTCCCCCTCCCACCAATCTACATTCCACCGTCCCATCCGTGACAGCCGTAATCCTCGCCTCGTGCATCATCGGCCAATTCACATACACAGGTCTTCCAAGGATCTCAGGTGCCAGCGTCTCAATCCCTGGTAGGCTGGCCATGGGCAGGGACAGGCAAATCGTTCTATACCTCGATTCAGTTCCATGCACGTTGACTTTGATCGCCTCAATTTTCACATCCCCAATCGGCAACACCTTGAGAGACGGGAAACCGGGAGAAGGGATTACGGTACCCGGGACCAGGCAGGGGGCGAATGTCGTGAGGGAGGCAGCACTGTAAGCGGAAGGGCTCACTGTTGTCTGCGAATTTGTCAGATCGGGAAACAAGGAGGGGTTGCAGGACGGCACCGTGAAGCTCAAAGCGGGGGAATGCCGAAACGTCAATATCTTGGTGAAGCTATTGCGCTTCTTCTCCTCTGTCGTCATGGCCGTCTCGGGGCAGTACTCCGCAATCGCCTGCTTCAGCCTCTTCTCGTCCACAAAGGAAATCAGCACAACCCCCTCCCAAGGATTATGTTTCCCGTTCATATCCACCGCGAAATCCGAGGGGTAAAAATCAATGATTGGACTCATCGCACTTGTCATCAAAAATTGATACCGTTTCGGTAAGAATTTGGCGCTAGCGGGGGGCAAGCATGCCAAGAGCTGCTCAAACGGCTTGAACGGCTCGCCCAATTCAAATTTCAAATCCCCCAACGCCCCCTTTAAATCGTTCACGTCACTGATCAATGGTCCATAATGGTACGGATAAAACCACTGCCAACTTACACATCCCTTTACGTAGTAGGCCAAGCACCACTGCAACCCCTCCACGTACTTCTTACACAATTGTTTCAACACCGGCGAGTCTTCTGGGTCTAGCACCCCCAGCTTCTCAAAGTAGTATCGACCCCGGAAATTCTTCTTGCCCACCACCGACGCCCCCTCAGCCACCTTTTTCCCCTTCCCTCCATCGTCCCCGTTACCCTTCCCAGCTGCACCACCTCCTCTCTCCGAATTAGCGGGAGTCGCAAGCCCCACAGCCCTCATCGCCCTCTCCCTCGTCACTTTCCCCTTCTTCACTGCCTCCGCCAAGGCTATCTCGTATTTCGCCTGGGCCTCGGCCTCTTTCTCTGCCAATTCCTCCTCACTCGGTACAGGCGCCCCCCTCGTCCCGAACCTCTTGGCTGTCCTCCGTCTCCGCGCGTTGAAGTCCGCCACGTCCTCCTCCCGTGCCGAAAAGATCGAATCTTCCATGTGCCCAATCGCAACCAAAAATGCTTGCAACCTGTCGATGTCAATATCCCCCCTGTTGGTCAGGTACCCCTTCCCTCCCCACTCCTTAAAGTGCTGTCCATACAACTCGAACAACCGGTCAAATGCATGCTCGCTTATGTCAAGCGACGGCAAATGAGGCAAAAAGTCGTTCCCGACAAGGAACGTGAGGAAAACGAAGTCATCCACGATCCGCTCGAGGTGCTCCTCCCTTTCCTCCTCCGCCAAGTCACGCAAGAACTCAAACTCCAAATACTCCCGCAGGATCGACAAATGTAGCAATTGGAAACTCGCGTCCTTCGTCTGCTTCAACACCGTCTTGACGCTCGCCCCTCCACCTCCTCCCGTCCTCCCCCTTCCAAAGTCTATCACCTCTCGCAACAAGGTGAAGTGCGGCTCATGAGTCGCCAGCGCCAACATGATCAGGTCTGCATCCTGACCATACATGCAGTGCCGCACATTTGGCTGGTAACTACTACTCGCCTTCAAATCCCTAATGTACTGCATAATCTTGTGCTCCCCTTCCCCTGGGACCCCGTGGCCTGAGTAGATTATCGTAAGCCGACGCCACAAAGGATCTTCTTTCATCTTCTTCCGTATGAAGTACTGCAGGTGTGAGTCCACAACAGCCATGAATTCCGTCCCCGGTGTGATACAATTGGAGTCAAACACAGTCCCCTCATCAATGACCACCCCCTTCTTTATAGCCTCCTCCTTCGCTTCCGCTGCATCTTTTGCCGCGCGAAACCGGCGGGAACGCTGCTGGTTCATCTTGGCACGCGGCGCCACGCCGTCCACTGCGACATATAGAAGTTTCTGGGGCTTGACGATTTGAGTGACAATCCTGTCGACGTAGTTCCAGATATTCTTCATCATCTCCTCTTGACTTAGCCCCTGGGAGACTTCTTGGTCATTTGGGTGGGTACACGCGTGGATAATACCATTCATATCTAGGTAGAGATTGTCGAACTCCGGCAGAAGGGATAGGTCGGAAATGACATGATTGACGGAGACGTAGCGCTCCGAGAGCCAGCGGTAGAACTTTGGTACACCCATCTATAGAGGGAGGGAAGGAGGGAGCGAGGGACGGTGAAAGCGAATGAGATGGATGATGCGGCTTCTTCCTAGTGAAGAACGACGGGTGAGCGGGCTGGAGTGAGCAGGTGATCTCGTTAAGAGGTGAGCATAAAGGTGTCCGCTCGTACGCCCAGCCCTCTGTTGGCATCCAAGGCGCTACAAGGGACGCTCCTCCCATAAGAAGAGTAGCTGGAGCGGACCGCGAGGAACGGCCGTGCCATTCTTCACGCCAAGCTTATAAACACATAGCACTTCCCTTGTCATGTCCTCCTCTACAAACCTTGCTCTTTGGCTATTTTTTGGTTGTGTGCCGTGCTGTGGCAGCCTCGATGTAATGTGTGTTGCTTGCCGCTGCGTGCTGCTTGCTTGGGCAGGTCTTTTGGCCTCTGCTTGATTTGTGTTTTTTTTCGAAGAAAGGAACGGAGGGTGGTAAACAAATAGAGTGTCCCTCTTCCTTCTTTTCCTTCCTGTCTGTGGTTGGGGGTGGGGTTGGGTGGGGTGGATCGATGAGGCATTGCTTGTCGCAGCATAGAAGAAGGAGGCCTTCGAACAACCGCCTCAGGTCTTGCTTCGCTTCAATGCTGGTGGCGGCGGAGCCACGACAATGGCATAAGCCGGCAACGTTAGTGCAACGTTTGTGCTTAATGTTGACGGCTCGTCTGTGTCCACATGCCTGTGGCTGTCGCTGTGGTACGCTACGTAGTGGGAGAAGGAGGAAGGAGTAGGAACACCGGCCTCCGAGTCGTGCCAGTGGGTATGTGTGAGATCATCAAGAGGCGACAACGTCTCCCGCGGTAAGGTCGTTGTCTTTGCGAGGCCCTGCGCTCATGCTTCACCACTTTATGCCCTGGTCAAGCCGCAGGTGAGAAACTCGATCTTGAGCATGCCTCGTTCTTCCCAAAGCTGCTTGGTCAACATGCGAAGGACAGGGCCACCAAGCTTTGTGTGAAGAGCGAAACGCGTCGACACCACACGCACTTCCTTTCGTCGCGTCCTTGTGACGACTTTCGGGGGGCCTTGCATGCGCCACGAGGCTTGCATCTGTCTGCACATGTTGCCAGCTTTGGAGAATTACAGTGCAAGTGTGCCTGGCAGTTGACCTGCCGCTTGATATTTTAGCCTCCTGCCTCGTCGATGGCCACTCGAAAAAGAACCCAAGCCCCACCCCCCCCCCATCAATTATCACCAAGCCCCATCCCACCATACGCACACGGATGCAAGTCATTCGAGAACGCCTGCCCTTGCACGCTTGACTTGTCTCGTTCCTGGTCCTTATACGTTTCTCATTGTCGCCGAGTCCTCCAGTCTTCCGTGCATCACCCACGACAAGAACACATCCAACACATCCAAGCACTCGGACATAACAGACGTCTTCTCAGCAGTTCTTTGGGTCGAGTGCAGTATCACTATTCAATGGCATGGACAAGTAGAACGCCACCATCAGAAAAGGAGGCCTGCCTCCTGCCTTTTCTCACCGCCCACGCCTCTTGGTGCATGATGTCTGTCCAACCCCGTTCAACCCCTCATTTTTCCCCCCACTCTTCCTCATTTCAAACCAAAATCACAGGCAAATTGCTTCCTCTTTGCTGTTCGTTTTCCCATCAAAGCAATGAAGTTTTTCAGCACCGTCCTTCTCCTGTCTACCGCTGCGGTGCAGGGGTTCATCCTGCCGGCGCCCCGAGCCTTCACCACTTCCCTCACTACCAGCCGCTCGACCCCAAGCATGGCCTTGAGCACAGCCATGGGTGCGAACAGTGCTTGGCGTTTCCTATCCGCGGTCCGCAAGTCTGCTGCTATCTCTGCTCCCACCAAATCGACGACTGCCTTGGCCTCGACGGCAGCCGGCGGGTTGGCGCCCAAGAAGATGACCGGCTTCGAGATGTACGAGAAGGGAAGCGAGCTCATCGTGAACCTTTTTCCTATTTGGACTGTCCTTGCCTCTGGGCTCGCGCTGTACCGTCCTGATTTGTTCGCGTGGTTCACAACCAAATATTTCACGGCGGGCCTCGGCTTGTTGATGCTCTCCATGGGGATAACTCTCTCCCCTCAAGATTTTGCCGATGTCCTGAAGCGGCCCTCGGCGGTCCTCGTGGGTTTCATCTTCTGTTATGCCTTCATGCCTGCCTTCGCGTACGGCACCGCCCAGGCGTTCTCGTTGTCCCCTGAGATGGTGGCGGGGCTTGTGCTGGTCGGGTCTATCAACGGCGGACAGGCTTCCAACCTGTGCACTTACATTGCCAAGGGCGACGTAGCCTTGTCCGTGATGATGACGACCGCGACGACCCTTGGGGCTATTTTCATGACGCCTCTCCTGTGCAAATTCTTGCTGGGGGCCATCGTGCCCGTGGATGCCGTAGGGATCGCCTTGTCGACTATCCAGGTTGTCCTTGCCCCCATTGTCCTCGGCATGCTTGCGAACAAGTACATGAATCGCGTTGTCAAGGCCGTGTTGCCCTTCTCGCCCGTTGTGGGCATGGTCTCCACGTGTTTGCTCGTGGCGTCGGCGGTTGCACAATGTGCCCCTGCTATTCTTGGAGCTGGATGGAGCTTGCAATTGGCCACGATTTTCTATCACTTGGTGGCGGGTATCTTGGGGTATGGAGTACCCAAGGCGATGGGATTCTCGGAAACCGACTCGCGTACCATGGCCATTGAGACGGCGATGAAGTCGTCGGCGTTTGGTTTCTTGTTAGCGAGTTTGCATTTCCCTAACTTTTTGGTACGTGTCCCCCCTGCGGTGTCGGTCGTGTGGATGGCTGTGACTGGGTCGACGCTTGCAGTGATTTGGCGTTTTATCCCCGTGAAGGATGGGAAGAAGTAAATGTCAATTGTGGGAGTGTGTGAGCGGAGGAAAGTATGGAAGGAGGAGGAAGATGGTCGGAGATCAGGCTGAAAAATTGATGTTGGAAACCGGTTACTTGATTTGTGATTGTGGGTGAATATGTCGTGTGTCTGTTTGTTTGTGTCTTGAGTGTGTATTTCGTGGTGTCGTGTCTTGGTACTGGTAAGTATCCCTGGGGAAGGCTTGAGGTGACACGCCCATGATAAAAAACGAAAAAGGACCATGTGTTGCTGGATGAATCTTCAAAGTACTGCGACATCATGTCGTGACCTGCTATTCTTGCTTTCACTGTTGTTGTGCAGTTTGGCGTCATTTCCCGAGACACGAGTGTTGGGGAGGTTGAAAGGCTTGCTTGCCCCTCCCCAAGATTGGGGCCAATCAACAATGATCTTTCTTTCCAACCATCCCTCGTCTCCCTCGCTAAGCATGCCGATGAGTACACATGCGCCAATAAAAGAAAATGATAAAGCAATAAGATAGTTCCTTATAAAAATAAACTCCAATCTCTCTGAAATTATGTCATCTCAACTGATTTCAACTCAACTCAAGTCGTCTCGTTTGCGTATGCCTTGCCCTGTGTTTTCTACCATATCTAAGACTAACACACACAAATCCCCGGGGTCAGGACTAAGTCAAGCCTTGACAAGATGGCCCCGCTCGCAGCCACCCTTGGGGCCGTCAGAGGGAGAGCCTCGAGTTATATCGTCATCCGAACATCGTTACTACAAGTGCAACCTGTCCAAATCACCCTTCCAACACGCGGTCAGGGCCCTCAGCGCCACCGATCAGGGGTGCAGCGACGTCACTTCAGCAGCGGTACTGTTGCTGACCCTGAAGCGCGCCCCCCCTTCCCTCCTTTCACGTTTGAGACCGCTAAGGAAAAGGTAAACGCGTGCGAGTTCACTTGAGCGGACATGGAATCCTTACAATTGTAGCTCAGTTTATCGACACCATTCCCTATCTCTTTAGGTTCGAAAGGCACAAGACGCGTGGAATACTCGGAACCCGGACATGGTGGCCATGGCATGTACGTACCTATCTAATAATACGAAGTCTGAAAACAGCGAAGAGGCCGTCACCTTTGACCTTCTTTCCTACTCTTCCCCCGTCTATCTTCCTTAACAGACACCCCTGACAGCCGCTGGCGCAATCGCGAAACATTTCTCCAGGGTCGTGAGGTGAGACTTTGAAGCGATCTCGGGATTGCATGAAGTGGGGTCATATCCTACCCCTGCCACCCCTCATTCATTCTGCTCCGTGAAACGCACCATGCAGGCTATTAAGACTTTCTTGAGCAATAAGTGGGCCAAGGAGATAGACTACTGTTTGATGAAGGAGCTGTGGGGTTTCCATGGGAACCGGATCAGTGCCCGTTTTGAGTACGAGTGGCACGACGGTCAGGGGCAGTGGTGGCGATCGCACGGGAATGAGCAGTGGGAATTTAACGCGAAGGGTACGTGCCTTAGTGAAGAAGGTGCGGAGGATTGCATGGAGGAGGATAACATACACTGATGCACATTTATTTGTCTTACATCTCGTTTATCCTCGCAAGAAATATATATACGTAAGGCGGTAGGAGAGTCCTTAACCCATACCAAGGCTTCTCGGTACCCATTCTTTCCTTACTCCAGGCTTGATGCAGCGGCGCGACGCCAGCATCAACGACGTGCGAATCAAGGCGAGCGACCGCCGGTACATTAGGAATCCCAAGACTGGCCTGGTTGAGTTTCCTCAGGGCCATCCTGCGGACAAGTAAATTAACCGCACAATAGACTGGAGAAGCTAGGAGGGTTTGGGGCAGTAGAGTGGGAAAAGATAATGAGGGAGTAGCTTGGATATCGAAACGATACACGGAATGACCAGAAAGAAATGATAAGCGGAGTTGAGAAAAAAGACACACACGCTTAACTATTATTTTTTTGTCTTCTGTCTTTTTGTTGCATTAGTTCTTTCCCAAACCTCGGAGAAACGATGGGGGCTGACCCACGAGCCCGCCTTAGGAAGAGATCTCATGCATTCGAGTAGTAAAAGTGAATTGGGGATCACCATGAGGTATTTTCCATTATTCACTCAGACAACCGTGAATTTAATTCTTATACGGAAAACTGCTTCAGGGCACCTTTCCGCTTTTGCCGCTGGGATTAATTCATGTAATTAACGCCGCCAAGAATTTGTTTGGCACTGAGCCTTCGTCCACACTTACACCGCCGCCTGAATGTGCATCATAGTCTCACACTCACTCTGCCCTATTGACTTTTTTGCCACCTCCAAAACACAGGTGACGACGACGCAAGAGGTTAAAACGTATCTGCCCGAGGAACCATCGTCATCCGCCTCAGCATCTGCAGCAGCCATGGATATTATTGCCAACGGCGAGCAGAAGAATGGAGCACCACCAGCATCACTATCACTACCAGGCTGTGGTGCTGGCGCGGCGGCGGACGGCGGAGCTGCAAGTACTGCAGGAGAAGAGCAAGCATCATCTCTCCCCATGGCGTCACCACATTCCTCCTCATCGGCAGACGACCCCTCCACCGTTCGCCTCCTCACACGCCAGACCGGGAAGCCCTTGAAACTCAAGCGACTGCTCGCTGTGGACTTGCCCGTGCTATGCTCGAGTCCCATGACGGCTGTCAGCATGCTGGGAGGCATGGACCGCTTGAGCGCGGCCTGCACTGGCAACGCCCGCAAGCTCCACTTCTACTTCCGACCTGAGGACAAACTCAGCATCCCCGTACCCTCTCAAGGCAAGATTCCGTCCTCCCGTCTTCTGCTCCGTGTCCGTCTCCGCAAGGACGGGACGACAGGGGATCGCACTGTGGTGGCCAAGGAGGTGGTGGGTACGATTAGTACCACCTTTCAATTTACGGCCTTGGCTGATTTCCAATACCTGACTACGCAAGCTTTTCTTCCTGTGGGCACGGCGGATGTGGTCTCAAAGACACGTTTGGAGATCGTGCCATCTTCGTTTGTGCCAGTGGCCCATGCGGGAAATTACGCGTATACTTCACTCAAGTCCTCGGCGTTGGCCAATCAGGACACGGCGCGACGGCAGGGGGTTGTTATTAAGTTCGGGTGTCCCATCCCTAAGGCTCCTCCGGCAATGTTGGTAAACCGACCGAGGAGGAGGTTGGAGAAGTATGGGCAGGTGTTGGAGAAGCTGCAGGCGTTGTTTGATCGGGTGAGTTTTTGGGAGGGAGGGAGGGAGGGAGGGAGGAGGAACTGAGGGCAAGGAGGAAGGAAACGAGTTGCGAAGTAGGCTTGCATTTTTTGGATTCATTCTTTCTGTGTAGAGTGGTGATGGGTGAAGGGTATATGCAGTGAAGGGATCGTCACACACCTAGCCTACAGAAACGACGCCTAGCCACGCTTAAATTCATCCCTCCCTCCCTTCCTTCCTCCCTCCCTCCCTCCCTCCCTCCCTCCAAATTCAAGCAGACACGTGGCGGCCGTGAGATGTGGCAACGCAAGGCTCTCGAGTCCAAATTCGAGGGGGACGACCTGCACGCTTTTTTGGAGCTGTTGCGCGTGGTGGCGTACAACATGAGTAACGGGCCGTGGCGGGGGTTCTGGGTCAAGTATGGCTATGATCCGAGTCAGGATTCAGTCGCGCGGCTGTACCAGGCACTGGATGTCAGGTGGAAGGAGGCAGGGCTCGAGAAGCTGAAGACGAGCTACGGGGAGGTCTGGAAGAAGGTGAGGGCGGAGGCGGGCAGGGAGGACGAGGAGGAGGAGGGGGTGGAAGAGTTGAAGTTGTTTGGGTTGCCCGTACGGAGGCAGATGGTGTTCCAGTTATGTGATTTGGGGAGTGCATCGTTGCAGCGGTTGGTGCTGGCGGTGCCGAGAAAGGCGGAATGTACGGCGCAGGGGGGTTGGTTCCGGCTGAGTGACTTGACGGTGTTACGGGGGAAAATTAAGAGATATTTGAGTGGGAAGGTGGCCGAGTGCGTGAGGACGGGGAGTGTGGAGCCGGTGACGGGCGGTAGGGGTGGGAAGGGAGGGAGGGAGGAAGGGGCGCTTTCGCCCGGAGAAATGATTCTTGAGGCTGAGGCACGAAGGGGAGAGGAGGTTGTGCTGCCGGAAAGAGGAAGTGGGGGAAGTAAGGGAGGAGGACGAGGGGAAGGAGAGGGGGCGGGGATAAACGGTGCTGCTGGTGTTGATGGGGAAAGAGAGAGGGAAGAATGCGATGGCGTAATGGCTGCTGCAACGAGGAAAAGCAAACGCAAGGCAACGGGAGGAGGACGAGGGGGTGGGATAGGTGGGAGGGGTCGTGGCGGTCGCGGCAAAAAGAAAGCACGGCGGGTGGGCGGTGAAGCGGAAGAGACGCATGAAAGTGAGAGCGACGAGGAGGAGGAGGAGAAGAAGGAAGGGAGGTATCAAAATAGAGGAGAAAGGGACGAGGAGGAGTCTTACGGCCAGGGGCGTGGGGACGAGGAAGGGATGGAGGATGAGGAGGAAGCGGGAGCGCGTCAGTTGGAGAGATTGTTTGGGCAGCCGGGCCGGCGTACCATGGACAGGGCGAGGGCCAATACAGCGGCAGTGACGAGAGGGCGAACTCGCCATCAGGGGGGGGATGAGGACAAGGAGGACGATTTGGGCAGAACTTTTGTCATTCCCTTGACGGCAGGGGATGTGCAGAACGCCAGCTCGATCCGGTTGTTGGGTGGGTATCAGGGAGCGGATTACTCCTCCTCGTCGTCGGATGATGATGATGGGAGTGATTAAGAGGTAAAAGATAAAAGGAAAAAGATATGTATGTTTAGACGCTCGAAACGAAAAGAGATATGGTACGGCGACGAGGGGACGAAAGGCGAATATAGGACGTTGTACAGAACGCGATTGTAATGTTAGTAAACGTAAAGCAAATGCACCCAGAAAGCATTAAAGTTTTCATTTTCACTGGTTCTTTTCGAAAGACTTGGTGCTAGGACATTTTCCCGCACAAAGAAGGGACAAAATTTGTTCCGAACAATTGTTGGTGTTGAAGTACAAGAAACCCAACGCACGCATGTGTCAGATGAAGCACTGCTTATTCGCATCCATAGTTTCCCGCGCCACACTTTACACCTCCTCAAAGACATACAATAAGCCCACTTTGTTGAGAATTTAAAGCCAGTCTTGATGCCGGTTTCGTTGGCCATGTGGCCGCGGCACGAGCAGCTTGCACGGGATATGTGCGAGCGCCAAGGCTGCGAGAAGAATCGAGGGAAATGTCAAGAGATGGGGGCCTTGTGTTTTCTCTCGTACGTAGGCACGCAGTTTGGGAAACCATCCGAGACCTCACCACAGAATCTATGAGAGGCCAAAGCTGAAAGATGAAGGATTCTTGGCTGTGGATGACGAGGGCACTGTGAGGGCAAAGAGACCACGGGGAATGCGAAGGAATGTCACTATCAACAAGCCTTCAATCTATTTATTTCGATGTCAAGCATTTCGATGCCATGACCACGTCGAACGCACGCCTTCTATAATGCACCACTTACCCTGCTCCACGCCATCCCTACACACACGCATGTCACAGGTGCTTCAGGCTCTATCGTGGACACGGCTTTGGAAGACTGGGGTAGAAGGCGTTCAAAGCTTGTTGACACATCGAGAAATGCTCTTGGCGGCGCGCGTCCATCTCCTGCTGTGTGTGCGGGGCACCGGTGTCCTGTGCATGAATGCATAGAGCCACATCTTCACATCGAGGTACCCGCTGTAACACTAACTGGGAGAATCGTCACTGTGGAGGGGAGGCACAGCCCCTGGACTGGAGCACGGGATTTGCCACCTCCTTGTCCTCTCACAATCCTTCAGCCGCTTTTTTGGACCAGCACTACGACGACTGCGAGGACTGCCAAGACAGCGATCGTTTCAGCAGCAGCAGCACAAGCAGCAGTGACTCCTCATTAAACGACATTCCGCCGTCGTCTCAGATCGCAGCATTGGTGGAAAACGTTTTAGGCATCATGACAAGTAAGTCCCCCTGTTCGACCGACGAAAGTCGGCCATTCCCTGGTTCAACCCTGGTACCGATTCTCCGCCCTTTCCCCCTTCCTTCCCCATCACTGTAGGTGTGCAGACCATCCGGAAGCACCCCGTACTCTCTACAGTCCTTTGGTTGCTCGGGGGAACAGTAGACGAAAAATCCGCCGGATGCAAGACCTGCTCTTCCCCCTCCTCCCCCTCCACCACCACATCCTCCTCCTCACCCCCCCGCATCTCACGCAACAACAATCAGTTGGACAACTATGAGGCACACTACCAGCGGAAGAACAGCTGCAGCAGCAACAGCAGCAGCGATGGCCGGAATCATGACATAAGGCGGTTGCGCTGGAAAACGGCAGCCGATGGTGGTCCCCCGTTAGCAGAACCGCCAGATGCGAATGCGAATGATCGAGTTGTTTATTTTGAGGAGGACAGTCGTCGAAGCTGTAGCAGCGGAAATGATGGTAGTGGGGGGGATGAGAGGCCTTCCTCGGCAGTATCCGGGTCAGGGTCAACTTTTGGTATGGCCTCAGGGGGTGACTCGTTTCAGGGGGGGTTGTTGGGAGGGGAGGAGGGAGGGTCGATAGCCGTGGAGAGGATTATGCATGTGGATAGGGTAGAGCAGGATGATTTGGAGGAGATGAAGGGAGGGGGGAGGAGGACGAGGCGAAGAGGTAGTGGTGCGAATAGTGATTCAGCGAGTGCGGCTGCCGCTGGGGCTATGAGCAGTCAGCACCATCGGTATTTGGATCATGTTAATAATGCTGGTGTAGGATACTTGCCGCATCACTTGCATGAGCAGCAGGGAGGAGGAGGAGGTGGGAGGGAAGGAGGGGGTGACTCAGACGTCTCGCCGCAATGGGGATGGTATGTTACTCTGACGCCGCCCAAGCCCGAGTTCTTTAACACCAGCAGCAGTATTAAGAGCAACAACAACAATAACAAAAACGGGAACAACTACCAATATCAGCAGCAGCAACAACAACAACAACAGCAGCAGCAGCAGCAGGGGGTGAAACATCACCACCATCGCCATCGTCACTACTCCCGCGCCTCGGATGCACTGCGGCCAAGCATGACCTAATGTGATTGTCTTGAAGGGTGGAGCGAGGACCGAACTTGACCTGATGTAAAGGGGGGAAGAAAGAAGGGGAAGGGGGGGTCTCATCATCATTTTTTGCGCCCCAATATGACGTGAATTTTTGGGTCTTTTTCACTGAGGGATGTTAGTAGAAGGAGAGAGGGATATGGAGAGATAAGGGGCTTTGAGTGGCAAAAGTAGTTTGTGAATGAGTCCGTGCATGCATGAGAGTGATGATTTTTGATGGGAGAGCAAACAAAAGAGGGGGGGATGAGCAGGTGATTGCTGATGATTTTTCAGGGGAGAAAGAAAAAAGTGTGTGTGGTTTTGGAGCATCGTCATCGGTTTTTAAAAAACTTTTTATCCAAAGAAGCCTTCACAGGAGCATAAAGCAAGAGCGACACCGAGGCGCATCGCCTCCCTGTGGCGAGCGGGAAGAGGGTAAAAATTTAAACAATAAGACGCGTGTACACACACAGATGCTGCAGCAGCACCAGCAGCAGTAGCAGCCCTTTCCCCGGGCTCTACAACTCAACGCTCCAAAGACAAAGCAGGCTCAACCGACAACAGTTTTTCGTACGAATAAGGAGAAGGAGAAGAAGATGAAGACATAGTAGTAGAAGGACGAGAAGACGACAACAAAATGGAAAAAGAAGAAGATGAAGAAAAAGAATGAACCATGGAAGAATGAAATTGGGGAAATAGTAGTAGTACAGAGACAAGGGACGCCGAGACATAAAGAAAGAGAAAATGTGAGAGAGAATGAATGTTGGCGGGGATATGTGGGAGGAGGAATCGCGAAGACGCGGCAGGGATGAAGGAAGCACGCACGCAATGATTCAGGCACGGACAGATAGGGGAAGCTGCCTTTCCTACCCGTTGATGTATGTAGCAAGAAAATGTCCCCACGACCACCGCCAGCAAGTTGAATGATCATCCATCCGAAAGAGTTAAGGTGAGGATGCGATGACAACAAAGGAAGAGAAAAAAGATCCGCTCCATTAGGGGCGGGCAGGAAGAACAACAGCAGTGCCGGCAGCAGCAGCAGCAGCAGCAGCAAGGACAGGGCAGCAGTTTTGAGAGTGTAGAAAAAAAGAACTTCCTCCCCATGGCACAGATTAGAAAGACGTGAGACGGAAAAAGGGAGGGAGGGAAGACGGGTCAGCAGTGACAGAACGTATGGGGATTGATTGGGCTATGGGGGAAAGAGGGAAGGGGAAAGGCGTTCAGACTCCGTGCACCAGGAGCCAGCTACCTGCTGCCACAACAGAAACGAACAAAAAGAATATGAACGAAAGCCTAACCACAAGGGAAAGCATGAAACGAGAGAAAAAGACAAGAAAGGAGTTAGAGGCTACAATTATCAACAAGTCAACAAAGTGAGCACCTACACAAAATGTCGTTTTTCGTCATTCTTTTCCCAGAAGGGTATTTCTGCCACTTCTCGAACTATCTCCTTCTTTCTTTCTCCAACAAGAATCTACCTACCTTCGTTCCTCTACATTTTTCCTCTTTGCCTATTCTATGTCCCAATCAAGTAACTTTATTTCTCATTTTCTCATTTTCTCGTTTTCTCTTTTCCTGGCAAAACCTGGAATTTACTATATCCCAACACGCGGTAATTGCTTATGCTGTCCAACAGCCAATCCGACGATACCACAACCGTTCCTTCCCCCTTTAGCATCTCAGGAAGCCCCCCTCCCTCCATTCCTCCCTCCCTCCCTCCTCCAGACTCCGGGACACTGTTACAAATCACCACACACTTTCTTCCCTCCCCTCCCTCCACCCATGCCTTGACCAACCTCCCCCCTCCAACCACCACCAGGCTTTCGAGGTCCTTCCTGGTCGGCCTCGGAGGGGGGAAATCACCCCAAAAATAAACATCGTATTTTTGAAATAACAACGGCATTCGTCGGTAACGGCTCAGTCTGGCCTTCAGAGGCGCGGAGGGCTCGCTTGCTTTCGGGTCTCCCATTAATTCGTACTTGACCTCTCGCTCTATTTTGCCCTTAAGGAGGGAGTCCGAAAGCCAGCTGGGGCCGACCACCCACCGGCGTTGGAGCAGTCCGTGGAGGTACTTTATGGTGCGGGTTTCGGCCCTTCTTTTGGCATCTGCACGGGCCACGACGTGCGTGACGTCCGGACCTGGGACGCGAGTGACACGGCAGTTGAATCGCAGGAGGAATTCGTCCAGCTTACCCAGCATGGAATGAGGGAGGGAAGTGGGGAGGATGACGATGCCCTCCGGGTGCCGTTGATAAGTGTCGCCCAGCTTGGGGTCAATGGGGAGGCTGGATAAGGGAGGGAGGGAAGGCGGAAGGGCAGGAGGGGGGAGGGGGGAGGTGGAAGACGATTTGCTGGACGAGGAGATGAGGATTTTTTGGAGTGGAGGTGCCTGGTTTTCCTTATAGGAACGCCCTCCTAAGCCGCCACCCCTTCCTTCCTCCAGTTCTCCTCGGCCAATCCCTCCAAGAGGAAAGTGTCTCTTTCCCCCCACAATTAAACCTCCTCCTCCTCCTCCTCCTCCTCCTCCTCCTCCTCCTCCTC
>Ga0160420_100057_pt1 | contig 70588 bp, 71 predicted proteins | sample CelAP2metagpilot_FD_108197 | JGI IMG/M metagenome (GOLD analysis project Ga0160420, IMG submission 108197) | Phycosphere-associated microbial communities from algal ponds in Kailua-Kona, Hawaii, USA - Cellana AP2-5-5 metagenome pilot | ecosystem: Engineered > Artificial ecosystem > Aquaculture >...
GGGAGGGGGGGAGGGGGGAGGGGTGGGTGGGGGGGAGGGGGGGTGGGAAGGGGGGGGAGGGGGGGTGGTGGTGGTGGGGTGTCGATGAATGCGAGGGAAAAGCGGGGTTTAGGGTAGAGTCGAAACTATTCGGCTGTATTGCTCCTTTTTATCTTGTTGAAAAGTACCTCGTCTTCACTTTCTCGTACTCCCGGCTCTTACTCACTCCCTCCCTCCCTCCCTCCCTCCCTCCTTCCTTCTCAAAAGCCGGTCGTCCACGAGTATTACGACGAAGTGGTTTTTACAGATCCCACGGAAGAATTCTACCAGTGCCTGCAGCATTTGGGGGAGAGTAAGACCCATCGCCACACTCTCCAGGTAGAAGGAACGGAGGCAGGGAGAGGGAGAGGGGTGGGAAAGCTGAGGATGGATGGGGAATTCATGAGTTGAGATTCTATGTCATCTCTAGCATTCAAGACTTCTTTCTTTTATTTCAAAAACATTTCAGGATCTCTTCCCTCTGTACAACGACGTGGAGGACGTGCGGCGGATCCAGGCAGCCCACGAGTTTATCACCGACCAGCTCCGAAGTGAGTTCCATCCCATTTCTCTTTGTCATTTCTTCTCATTGCTTTCTCGAATGGGAGGGTGTAGTGTCGAGTGTGTTCTCTCCGTTGCTTCCCTCCTTCTCCAAAACTACCCTCGCAATCTCCCCGTCCCACTTCATTCACCTCACATAATCTTGTGTCCTCTCTTTTTTTCCTCAGCCGCCAAGGACAAGCTTCTTCGCGTCGAAAGCAGCGCGAAGGCCATTCTCGACGAGCGGAGGGCCCTTGTCGTCCCCCCCACTCCCGTCGCGCCTACTCTTCAGTCAGTAGTTTCTACTACCGCAGCAGCACCAGCACCAGCACCAGCAACAGCACCAGCAACAGCGCCTACCTCCACCAATCCCTCTGCCCCCGCTCCTACTCCTCCTGTCACGTCCACGGCCCCTCCTTCTGCTGCTCCTGCGCTAACCACCGCCATACCGACGACGACGAACAATGGCAATGCCCCTTCTGGATCTCATGCACCCACCGCTGCTGCTCTTCCCTCTACCACTGCCAACACCACGGCCGAGGCCCCTGTCCAAGCAATGCCTGCCGTACCAACTGCGCCGACATCTACTGCTCCTGAACCACCGGCATCAAACTAGGGACGCTCGATGACCCATGCCAAGTAAAAGAGGGATAAAACACTATAAAGGGACGGAGGTCGGTCGAAAAAATCGAACACAACAAAAGATATTTTGCTTGAAGGCAATCGGTTGGCTGGGGATACTTCTCGCACCACCATTCGTTTAAGCTCATGCAATCAAGACTCTCCACCACAAATACCAAACGAATCCCATAGGGCATGGACGCACGGGCCCATCGAGAATGGTACGGCGAGGACGCCCAATTAATTATTTTTCGCGCCTTCTTTTTTGCATCGGAAATTGGCTCGCGGCGACGGCGATGGCTCTCCTCCCTCCACTCACCCTTGCTTTCGTACTTGACTGAGTTGCACTTATTCAAACACCCTAGCATGAGTTCATCACTATACTCGAGCGCATCCATACTACCTCTAATACCCTGCTCTCTTATTGAGTGTGCTGAGTATGCTTTTGTCCCTTTGTGAAATTGGCATGGCTGCGGTCTCTGACCAGCCTTGTTGGAGCACCCTCACACAACAGGGAGCCCTCGGCAGTGGGTCAGTATCTTTTCCCTTCTGAAACCGCGCACCCACCTATCCCACGGATACAAGCAGTCATGCGTGTATGTATGTTGTCACAGAATCGTGAAAATGTGTGCTTACTTGTCTGGGATGGATTGCTTGTGTCCAAGCATCCCTTCGGTTCAATCCAGCTCATACACCGCAACGCCTCTCTCCTGTCGCCCTCAACACAGGTGGCGACCCCGTGGCTCTTTGCTTGTTGTATCTAGAGTAGCCAGCTACACCTCTTCGAGACATGGGACGACGAGCAATTATCCTGGCCGCCGCGCTCCCGGCACTGGGAGCCGCCTTCTTGGCGCCGCAAGGAGCCCCTCACTCGTGGGTGGGGAAGAGCCAGCAGCAACCAAAGCAACAAGGCAAGGTCTACATGACCCGTCAGGGCGTTCAAGACAAGATGGAGCGGGCCTTCATGAGGAATGCGATCCTGAACAAGCAGACGTACGGATATACGGTGGTTGTGGAGGAGACTGAGTACGACGAGAACTTTTCCGCGGCGGGCCGGGACGAGGATGACGATGTGGATGGGGAGGCAGAGGTGTTCTCGCCCTTGGAGCTCAAGGCAATGTACGGCGAGGAGTACTCAGGGCCATTCGCGGAGGGTGACATTGGCTCTGGCATTGGTGACTTTTCTTTGCCGTCCTATAGCAAGGGGGAGATCATCAAGGGGATTGTGCTTGAGTACGATAATGGCGGGGCGCTTGTCGATGTCGGGTCTAAGGCTCCTGCATTCTTGCCAGCGCGGGAGGTAAGCATTAACCCAGCAGATAAGATGCAAGATCTGGTTCGCCTGGATGAGGAGCTGGAGTTCCAGGTGATTTCTGATGGGGACGAGGATGGGGCGATTATGCTGTCGTTGAAGCGCATTCAGTACGAGAAGACTTGGGAGTCTCTGCAGAAGCTTCAGGCGGCGGATGCGTCGTTCAAGGGCACGGTTACGGGCGTGAACAAGGGTGGAGCTATTGTGCTTGTGGAGGGGCTGAGGGCTTTCTTGCCCGGCTCCCACTTGTCGGGCGTGTATGCCGATGATTCCCTGGTGGGGCAAGTCCTGCCTCTGAAATTTTTGGAGCTGAACAAGGATAATGGAAAGCTTGTGGTGTCTCACCGAAGGGCGCTGGTTGATAGCCAAATGGACTCTATGTCTCGAGGAGATGTGGTGTTGGGGATGGTGAAGCTGCTGAAGCCCTACGGAGCGTTCGTGGAGGTGAATGGCATGAGCGGCTTGCTGCACATTAGCCAGGTATCCTATGACCGTGTGGAGGACTTGAGTTTGGTCGTCCAGCCGGGGCAGAAGATTAAGTGTATGATTGTGGATCATGATAAGGTGAACGGACGAATCGCTTTGTCGACCAAGACATTGGAGCCTGAGCCGGGTGACATGTTGAAGGACAGGCAAAAGGTGTTCGACATGGCCGAGGCAACTGCGAAGAAATATCACGAGCGCATGGAGGCCGAGAGGAAGGCGAGGGAGGAAGCTGCGAAGGACATTGTATTGGGCTTGTCGGAGGGGTTGACTGGTCTGGATGGTGGGTATGATGGCTTTGACTCCGATCCACTGGCTGGCCTTGATGCTTTCAAGATGGACCCCCTCGCGGGCATCCAGATGGAGCCGATCTATACGGATGAGAAGAAGTAAAGAGAGAAAGGGCAGCCGGGGGGGGTCTGACTAGGAACTGGATGATGAACAGTGGGGAGCAAGGCGGGAGGAATAGAGAGAGGAAGGGCGGTTTGGTGGTCATGCCTTTGTGGGAAGAGTTAACTTCGTTTTGAAGGATGGGGACGTACGATTTCATCTATATACGAAAAGAGGGAGGGGTGACGGAGGGTGTGAGAGGTAGGAAGGGCGCTCACATTTGCGGTGGCGGGAAGAGAAGGCGACGATGACGAATACGGGCTTGACGACGACGGCAACAGCAGCAGCAGCAGCAGCAACAGAAGCTTCAACACGTGTTTCTCACGTTTATTTTGTCGATGGGACTGCTTGTTCTGTCTTTGTTTGGTGTCGGTCCTTACGGTTGTGATGCGGAGGAGTTGCACGCGTGGTGGTGTGTGTGTTTAAAACAACGAATTAAAAGAAGCAGAACGAAAGAAGAAGACAAGAAAAAAAAGACAAGCTTAAGAATCTTGAGAAGCGAGGGCTGACTCGTACGTTTATTTTCCCCTCCAATTTTTTCATCTTTTCGACCGGCTGCGTCCTCACGTCTCATCAAAGGAAGCTAGCTATCAACATCTTTCGGCATCTACCTTTTTTCTTGCCCTTTCTTTTTCTGGTCGGTTGGATATCATCCATCTCCAAAACATTTTCTCCTCTGTGTTCTCTTTTATCTTTCCGCATTGTTTCGCTATACGACAGACCGCCCGACGTAGATAAAAACAACTTGCTTATTCGCTACTGGTGCATCCTTCTTCTCCTGCCTCTCTTCATATTTATTTCCATTAAGGGGTTGCAACTAAGCATTAACTCGGGGAGCGGGGGGGGGGTGCTGCTCAAATGCCAGTCAGCCATCGGACATGTCAAAATGTACATAGGCTGTGACACACGCCAGTATTGCCACGTCCCCAACCCCCCTATCTGTTATACTTCTTCCCTCTTTTGCTTATTTAAAGTGCAGCTGTCCTTCTTTTTATCTCCCTATCTGTCGACATTTTTTTCCTTTGTCTAAGATATGCTACTGCAGCTCTTTCTGCTTATACTGCTGCCGCCAGTGCTGATGCTGCTCCTGCTCTTCTTCCTCGTACTGCTCTTACCAGTCGCTGTCATCTCTCTTCCCTTGCTGTTGTTGCAGACGTGTGCGTCTCCCGCTCCATAAATTATAGCAAGAGTTTACATTGCAGCGCACTAACAATATTCTATCCCTCGAATTAACAATTATTGAATGAGAAAACACACATGTTCTATGTGACAGGTACACTCTATGCACATAAATGCCCAAATTTTCGCTTTCCTCTTTCATCACTCCGACGGAGAAAAATTGAAGGCAAGCCAGAAAAAACATTCTACATCCCCACCCATCACTCTCAAGCCCTTCCGTCCCTCCCTCCATCCATCCTTCCTACCCTCTAACATTCCTCTCAGACACCCCCATATCCCACTTCTTCCACGGGTTTACTTGAAATATAATTCAATAAATCGATCCGCGTCGCCACGCCCGTCACCACCGACCTCGTTGCACTCGGCAACACCCTCTTCTCCCCCCCTCCCTCCCCTCCTCCCCCACCTTTCATCATCATACTCTTTCCCCCCGTGTACTGCAATTGCTCCGCCACCACCAAAGCATAGTGGTCCCTGTCGAAAATGTTGGCCAAGTCCCCGAGTGTGTCCCCCATGTTCACCTTGCGGAACTGCGGGTACAACGCACATGTAATGTCATCATCCGGCTGGACCCTGTTGGAGACAAGCTTAGCGGTCAAGTTCCCTTCGGTCACCACCCCCAGGATCTGCCCATCCACCGAAATCACGGGCAACGTATCAAACCCCTGTGCTGAGAGGAGACCGATTGCTTCCTTGCAGGTGACGCCGGGGGCGATGGTTATGGGGGTTTGGAGGTGAAGGTCTTGCACGCGTTTCTTGGCCCACCATGTTTTGTACTGCGGGCGGTCGATGAGATTACCGTCAGCGAAACCCGCTTCAATCATCCACTGGTCCGACACCAGCTTTGTCATGTAATTTCGACTTGAATCCGGCAACAGCACCACCACCCTCTTCCCCGCCGGCAGCCTTTTCGCCACCCTCACTGCTGCTGCCATTGCCGACCCACATGACCCCCCACACAACAGGCCTTCGTCTCTGATCAGCCTTCGGGCCATCAACAACGACTCCCTATCATCCGTCTTTAACCACTCATCAACCAACGCCCGATCCAAGACTGTGGGAACGAAGTCATAGCCAATGCCCTCCACCTTATAACTGGTCAGCCTATCTCGGTCATTCAAACTATCCGGCTCCGCTAAAATAGACCCAACGGGATCCACCCCCACAATCGTCAGATGCGGCAATCGCTCCTTCAACTTTCTCCCTATCCCTGTTAAGGTGCCCCCGGTTCCTGCCGAAATCACAAGAACGTCAATCTGTCCGCCCGTCTGCTCGAGGAGCTCCTCCGCGGTGTGGTCATAATGCGCAATGGGATTAGACGCGTTCGAGTACTGATCCAAAATGTGACTGTTCGGAATCTCAGACTGCAAGCGCTTCGCCACGCCAATATGAGAGTCAGGAGAGTCATACGCAGCTTCCGTAGGTGTTCTGATGATCTCCGCGCCCAACGCCTTGAGGATATCGACTTTTTCCCGCGACATTTTCTCGGGCAAGGTAATAATCATTCGGTACCCTTTAATCGCGGCAGCCAAGGCAAGGCCAATCCCTGTATTCCCTGAAGTGGGCTCAATCAACGTGTCCCCCGGCTTTATCCTCCCCGAACGCTCCGCGTCCTCAATCATCCGCTTTCCAATTCTGTCCTTCACGGAGCCGCCCGAATTGAAAAACTCACACTTGGCCAGAACCTCACACTTGATCCCTTCGGCCTCCGTGATTTTGTTGATGCGCACCAGCGGAGTATCACCAATATGATCGAGAATCGTATTAAGGATTTTCGGCTTGGGCTGGTGAGTTTCGTGCAGGTGCGGGGAGGCCTCCGTAGTGTTGGGGGTCCAGGTGCATTTAACAGGCCCGTCGGTCCGACCTTGACGGTAGGTAGCTCCATCAGCAGCGGCTGCGGCCGCTGCAGAGGGCTTGCGTTTCGTACCGGCGTAGGGGCATATCGCAGGGGCGTCGCCGCTCGTGGACATTGTTGGTCGTGGTGCGAGGGATGATGGCGTTTTAGGCGGGGAAAGAGGGAGGGGGTGATGTGAGGGATTGCAGGCTTTGGCGTGACGTCTGTTGTTTTTCGCTAGGTGTGGAAAGGAGGTAACGATGAGATGAGGGTCATGCTAGTGAGTAACATGTGTGGGGCGCTCCTGTGTGGTGTACAGATGAAATGAAATGCTTTGAAAATTAAAATTAAGAAGGGAGAAAGTAGGCGCAAGGCGCCATAGAAGAATGACATGTATGGTTTTCGCGGGGGGCATCACTTCCTTTCGGCTATACCCCAGCACTAGAGCGCCAATTAGCACCCACACGCACAGGCCATTCCCTCGTTATTAACCTGACCGTGATATCAAAGCGCATTGTGCTCTTGCTAGCGGGCCTGAAATGGTCAGCTCCACACTGCCCGCATCATCACCATATTTGAACACGCCTTCGTTATCCCCACACCCACAGTGCGCCATCAAACCCCGCCCAGCAATGCATCAGCACGTGCCCATTGAAGAGAACCAGCCTTGGCACCAGTCCCAGTACCAGCAGCAGTCACGACAAACGCAGCAACACCAGGCGTACAACCCTGCCCAGAATGGGGTGCCCCAGCAGCAGCAGCAGCAGCAGCAGCAGCAACAACAACAACAATACCAGCCCCACCAACAACTGCAGCCAGGCGTGAATGTCTTCAACCCTGGGGCCTACAAGCAGCAGCAGCAGCAGCAACAGCATCTACAGCAGCAACAACCACAACAGCAGCAACAGCAGGCGCCCTATGGAGGAGGGCCGCCGTCGACGTTTGGGAGACATCCGGGCGGGCAGCAAAACATGGACTTTGGCCTGGACGCTATCACTGCCGCGGCCAACAGCCAAGCGTTTAGCATGGGAGTGGGAATGGGGCAAGATTACCTGAATGCGAGTGTGAATCGGTACATTCCTTGGTTTACCTCTGTGTGGCAGGGACTCAAATATTACTTTGCCGTAAATCACCACTATGTGAAACGTAAGCTTTTCACTTTGGTCTTCCCCTTCCGCAAGCGGCACTGGAGAAGAGAGGCCAAGGACGATGGTGACGTGGGAGTAGGGGGTGGAGGGCAGATAGGGAGTTCGAGTGGAGGAGTGGGGGGAGGAAGGCCGCATTATCAGGTGCCGATGCTGGATGAGAATGCGCCCGACCTCTACATTCCGCTGATGGCCTTCGTGACGTATGTGCTGGTGACGGGCTATGCGAAGGGGACAAAGAACTCGTTCACACCTGAGGTGTTGGTGGAGGTGACATCGTCGTGCTTGGTGATGCAGCTGTTGGAGATTGCAGTTATCCGTCTGGGTCTTTACTTACTCCAAGCCCCCGCCTCCCTCCTTGACCTTCTGGCCGTTACGGGTTACAAATACGTCGCTCTAAACATCAACATGCTCCTTGGCCTTAACCTCGGGTCGCGCATTTATCTCGCTGTCATGATTTATACGGGGCTAGCCATGGCTTACTTTTCTCTCAAGACCTTTGCGCAAGCTGTGCGCCTGGCAGGGCCGCGGGACCTAGCCTCGGCCCCTGTCCGGGTTGAGCTGATGGTGTTGGGGTTTGCTTTGCTTCAATTTTTTTCCGTGTGGTGGTTAGGATATTCTGGGGATTTAAAGACGATGCCGACTGATGTATAAGGAGGGAGGGAGGAGGGAAAGAGTGTATGGAAGCCGTGGGGAAGGGCATGGATCTTCATGTGATGACCACAGCACCAAAAATCGAAAAAAGTAACGTTGGCGTCTCGTTCTGTTCAAGATCCAAAGAAACGCACATAAACATATACATACGCTATCATTCATTTATGTCTGTAATCTCATTTAAAAGCCTGAAGCATAAAGTTTGGTCATTCGGTAATTCGTCACAATCCACCCGTAACGGCACACCCGACCAGCCAACGGAGAACTCTCATCGTTCGCTCACGGGGAGGGTAGTTCGTTCGCTCCTGGGGAGGGTAGTGAGAGTATGTGGGGTGGATTGAGTGTGTAACGTGTGTAACATGCAAGCACCTAAGGGAAAGTTTGTCTCATATGTGTGTATTGCCTCCCCCGTAGCGCTAGTTGTGAAAAGCAAAACACACGTCGCTGAACCCCTAGAAACGCCCCACGCTTGGAGAAACCCTACTCACACACACTTTCTATGTATGTATATCTATATATGATACATGTGTACAGATATATATATATATATACAGGCCGATACTATTGTCTGCTGCCCTTCTTGTGTCCACGTCTCCGCATTCCCGAGGGCCCAGGGGGCATAGGTTACGTCGCGGCTTTTGGGAGCATCAACAAACTCAACATGTCCTCCTCCATGGCCGTCCCGCCGAGCCCCATTCATTTCCATAACCCTGGCGATGTGACCGTGGAGAATATTTTCTTTCCCGAGAATGCCAAGCTACCCTTGGGAAGCCATTGCCTTGTTCAAGAGACAGCGAAAGGGGTAAGTAATGCCGGCAAGCTGAATCCTCCTCCCGTTCTTCTTTCCGTTTGGCTAGCCTATAGCCGCACGACATACCATGAGCTCTCACTTACCTGCCTGTCATGACCACATTCTTATTGGATTTTGATTAAAATACTCTACACTTCGCAATGCCGTGCACCGCGCAGATAGAAGGCGAAGATGGGTGGGACGGACCGCTCTGTACACCGTGTCTGTCCTCATTTCGTCCCTTCTCAAATGCATCTATGCAATCCCCAAAATCACACACATACACACTAAGACGCACCTTCTCACACGTTTTTGTACCATATGTATACAAAACACAGTCGGTGCGCTATTGGGGACCCGTGCCCGAGCTAGGAGAAGGCGACTGGGTGGGGGTGGAGCTGGAACTGCCCATCGGCGACACTGACGGCTCATATGCTGGAAAGACATACTTCGTTGCACAGCCCAATCGAGCCATCTTCGTCAGTCCCTCAATTGTCACGCCCTACGACGAAGATATGTCGTCTGCGGCCATAATTGATGATGTTAAAAAGCGGCTGCAAGCCAAGGAACGGGAACGGGTGCAAAAAACAAACGCCGAAGCCTGGAACAAGCTTGACAACCACCAAGAGCAGCTCCTCCTCAAGCGGGCCTTAGTCCTTGAGAACATCTTTGGGACCTCCACCCGGCGCGTGAATGTCGATCAAATGGACCCAGTTGAATTGGAGGAGGGGTATGACGGACCCCACGTGACTTTTCCTCTGACGGGAGATAGCCTGGTGGAGCTTCTTGACCATTTCAAGAAGGGAAAGTCTTTACACATTAAATATGCGCTGGATTTGCTTGCACAGTCCCGGAAGATTTTTGCAGCCGAGCCCACATTGCAGGATATCATGATTGGGGACGGGCATAAGCTGACGTTGGTAGGGGACTTGCATGGGCAGTTGGCTGATCTTTTCACGATTTTTACTTTGAACGGCTTGCCGTCGGAGGAAAGCGAGTATTTGTTCAATGGTGATATTGTGGATCGAGGGCAGTATGGTGCGGAGGTGCTCTTTACGATTTTGGCGTTCAAGTGCTTGTTCCCGCGGCAAGTAAGGGTGAACCGCGGCAACCACGAATGTCGGCAACAGAATCGCTTGATGGGGTTTGAGGAAGAAATCCTCAGTAAGTACCCAGGCTCCAATGGCCGCGTCCTCCTTGCAGCCTGTCAGAAGGTCTTTGACTGCATGCCCCTTTGTGCGTTGATCCAAGAGAAGATTTTTGTGGTCCACGGAGGGCTGTTTTCGAGGGATGGCGTCTCTCTTGATCATCTCCGGGGGGTCTCCCGGAAGCGCGAGCCGCCCGTCCATTCGGAGGTCTTTGAGGACCGTCTATATGAAGAGATGTTGTGGTCAGACCCCCGTGCTGATCTGGTGGGGAAGCAGCTTTCGACGAGGGGGGCGGGAGTTGAGTTCGGGCATGATGTAACGTTCGAGTTTTTGAGGACCAATCAGTTGGCCTTGATTGTACGCAGTCATGAATGTGTCAGCGAGGGATACGATTTGGTGCATAACGGTCGGGTGATGACCTTATTTTCAGCCTCGCGCTACTGTGGGTCACAGACAAATAAAGGGGCTTTCTTGTCAATGAAAAATGACTTGCAGCCGGAGATACAGCAGTTTTACGCGCATCCGTTGCAGGACTCGCATTGGACAACACCAGTTGAAGTAGGGCCGAAGGAACAGGCTGCTATGGCGCAGGTGTTAGAGGAGGATATGATAAAGATGATTATTGTCACGCTTTTGGATCAGAAGCCGTCATTGTATTGGTACTACACGCAGGTGGACAAGGCGAAGACGGGATGGATCTCCGTGGAGGACTGGGCTACGGGCTTGAAAACAGTGCTGAAGCTTGACTTGCCATATGCGTCCCTGGTGGGGCGCTTGGCGGATGTGGAGGAGGTGCCGGGGGAGGGTTTGGTTGAGGGGAAGGGGCCGTGGATTTGTTATGCGAAGTTTTTAGATCGGTACCGGGTCGAGATGACGGCGGGGGGGGCAGCGACAGCGTGGCAGGAGGCGGTTATTGATATGGTGTGTGAAAAGATGTTCTTGGCGTTGCGAAAGGGGGTTAAGACGAAAGGAAGGGATAAGAAGGCGACGTTAGACTCGATGGGGTCGTCTGTGAAGGATGCGTTCTCGCTGTTTGACGTTGATCAGGACGGAAAGATTGAATATGAAGAGTTTATTTCTCTGTTGAAAACTATGGATGTCGGCTTGTCGGAAGCGCAAATCTATGAGTTAATGCGAGGAATAGATAAGAATAAGGACAGTGTCATTGACTTGGAGGAATTTACGTCGCGATTTGGGATTGTGTTCACCGGGTATGTGGACCGGGAAAATGAAGGGATGATCGCTGGCTTGTCCCCGGCAGATAGCAAGGTGCTGATGAAGGTCGGCGAGAAGCTGGTCAAGCAACGCCAGAATCTCCGGTACGTCTACGCAGAGATCATGGGAAAGCCCCCCCCTCCCCTTTCTCTCTCTCCCAGTCGCAGGGCCTCGAGCATCGTCAGGAGTGTAAGTGGGAGCGAGCAGAACGAGGAAGGGGAGGAGGAGGAGGATGCGATCACGTACGACCAATTCAGGACGTTTGTTCGTAAGCTGGGGCTAGGCCCAGGCAAGACCTCAGATGAACAGCTGTTGAGGTTGGCGAAGCATTTGGATATGGACGGGAATGGGTCGATCAATTTTGCAGAGTTCTCGCGGGGGTTCAAGGTCGCGGATTTGAGGGAGTTGAGGCCGAAGCATCGCCGGGCGAGTAGTACGATTAGTCTGGTGAAATTGCCGGAGGAGGAAAAGACGCACTTGGTACGGGACCGGGGATTCGTGACGCTGGAGAAGCAGATTTCGGAGGACGTAACAGGGATGGAGGAGTCTGAAGCAGCGGCGGAGGAGGCGATGGCGGGGCCCGGGTGGACGGATCGGATCATTCAGCAGATGTCAAATTTTTTGTTCCAGTACCGGTTGGAATTGGCGTCGTTGTATCGTGCAATTGACGTAAATAATGACGGAGTTGTCTCGGCGGAAGAGTTCAGGGACGGATTTGTCAAGTTGAATCGGGTGTTCAATATGATGCTGACCGAGGAGCAAATTGAGTTATTGATGCATGCAATCGATCAGGATGGCAATGGACAAATCACATATAATGAGTTTCTAAAGGCGTTCAAGATTGTGGATACTCAAACCGACACGCTTGCTTCTTCCCGGTGGTCCTCCATGTCTGAGAGCGGGAGTAGCAGTGGGGAGAGTATGTGATTGTGAGTGAGTAGTGATGTGGCAGAGTGCTGAGATAATATTAGTACAATCAAACAAACGAAATCAAAATGATGAATGGAATGATGCGATCAAATACATATATGAAATCCGGTGCAGAGAAAAATAGTATTGCGGTGACACAGGCCTTTTGCTTGCAGCATGTGCTTTTCTGTTCTCGAATGCAGGCTGTTGATGGTCCGCTTTCCAGGGTTCTATGGTGTCTTTGGCACTATTTTTGATTGTGCTTCCGCACACTCATCTATAACACCTTTCCTTTGATTGTTTGCACCGTTTTCAAGGTCTTTTTTGTTCTGACTTCCAAATATGCTGTGGTCTGTCAGATTGAGGCACACCACACATTGAGCATGTATAGGACGAATTGAGAAGGAATGAATGTGGTATGTGGATTATAAGTGCCCCGAGAGCCGTTAGTCGCCTGTCGCCTGTGACTTAATTTTGAAAAATGGCAAGACAGAGGTAACGGCAGGCATGGGCACCGGGAAGTCCGGAAAAACCCGGTGAAGGGTGTGTGTGAGGGAGGGATCGGGTGGAGAAGTATGTGGGGGGGAATTGGGTACCAGGGCCCCCCTGCATGTAAATCATTAGCCGGGTGGATTTTTACCCGTGTTTTTACTGGTCACCCGGAATATCAGTACCCGGTGCCCTTCTTTGAGTAACGGTCAATTCTATTGATCGGCGAGTTGATCAATAAAAGACATCTCTCATGTCAGAGCTGAGGGAACTAAGGATCACCATGAGCCCTACATCCATCGATCGGGGTAGTGAGTTCCATGCTAGCGCCGCGGAGCGGCTTGCTTATCATGCTTTTGCTACTTACGTGTCATGCATCTCTGCCCTCCTCGCCTTCATGACTCCTGTTTCCTCTGCTCCCCACTGATGCCAACTTCTTCACAATACCTAGCTTATAGATAACACGACCCAGATTAGTTCATTGCTAATTACTGGCCGCCTCTTTCACGTGGTGGCGGTGGCCTACATTAGAGAGATCCATGCATGCCGGCGCTATGGCCAGCGGCGGCCTCTATCACCAGCACGGGTCACGAGGTGAGTAGAAATACAAAAGCACATGTGCGTCTTGCGCATATATATGCACCCTTTCCCCTACTCGAAGATTGAATTGCTCCCCTCCTTCACTTGTTCCTCTCTTTTTTCCTTCATGCCACGCCTCAAGGTCGTCAACGCCCTAGGGCCAACCAAGTGATCCTGGTAGCATTGATCACTGTCACCTGCTTTTTTTTTCTCTCCATTTGTTTCCTTTTCTCTCGAAGTTCGTTTTCTTTGCATGTCCACGAAGACAGTGCGCGCCAACTTTTGCATCTGACGGAAGAAGCCGTAAAGGAGAAAGAAGCTTTCTCGACGTCACGCAGTTTGATGCAAAAGAAAAAGGTGCTTATTTTTCTGCATGAATGTAAGTAACAAAATTTGGTTTTATTTAGTCGTCGGCATATGGTTTGAGGTTCGAAGGACGGAGGGAGTTGGAGGAAGGATATGCATTGTTGTCTTCTTGACACGTGTTCTCAAGGTCATATGCATGTTCCATAATAAGCTGTGAAGAATCATCACATGATTATCATTTTAATTCTCCTCTTACAAAATAACAGGGAATCACACCCATAAAAGCGAGCAAGAACTTCTCGAAGCCTTCGTTGCTTTCTCTGAGGCGTCTGATCAAGAAGGGTCAGAACTCTCTTCGGAGAAGCTTGCCGTCATAACCAAGCTTCTTGGACACAACGAAGGAAAGGACCTTTCTTCTGCTTTAGATAAAGTAAAGGCAGGGCAACGAACCGAAGAAAGTGTCCAGTCTGCTAAACGAGAGCAAATGGAAAACGCAGAGACTGATTCGCCTGTCGATCCGGCGGTGCCCGATCTTGTCGACGCTCCTGACGCTTCTGAAGCTCCTGCTACTGGTGCTGATCTTGCCCCTGCTGCTGCCCCTGCTTCTGCTATCGAGACCGTCGAGGCACTCGAGGCTTTATCAGTCATCCTCGGGTCGGCTACAGAGTCTGTGGGGGGAGGAGAAGAGCAGGAGGGTGGGACCGGAGAGCAGGCTAACAGCGGGGAGGACGTTAATGCCAGGACGATTGACTACGCGATGCCTCCGCCAGAGCCCCCGACGCTCGATTTTCTGGCCACCTTGCTGGAACAATACCGGGTGGAGCATCTGCTATGGGACCAGCGTAAGGAGCGAGAGAATTTTGAAGGGAGCAAGTATCATTTGGAGGTGCTGCAGGAGAAAATTGGCAGGTACCAAGCTCTCCCTGAAATCGAGGCCTATGCCACAGCCGTGCGAGAGGCAACAGTGCAAGGTCTCCGTCGTCAACAATCGGATTGCTCCCGGACATTACTCTGCGAATTAAATAAGCTTTGTGGGTTTGGATGTCAGCTGCATCACGCCATTCATTGCTTCACGAATGCCGTAGCTACTCGACGGGCGCTTGTCCTCGATGTTCACCCCTGGAGTTACTCCGAGCACTACGAGACGTATTTCCATCCAGTCAGCACATGTTCTCACGCCGAGATCCCACAGGAGCGGAAGAATCGAAGACTTTTCATTCGGGAGAATGAAGACCACGACCATGTTTTCATGGGGATTATCGATAGAGAGGCCACTGGGTTTGAGCCACCATTCCTCCCTCCTGACGTGATGGCACTCGTCCGAAAATTCCACTCGGAGCCCCATGTGTGGTGGGTTGGCATTTTGTCTGCCTACCTACTTAAGCTTGAAGACCCATCTATCATCACCTACCCTCCCTCGCCTTACTCAGCTTTGCATGTCCGTCGTACAGATAAGGTACGTAGAGTACGAATGAGAGAGGTAGGGAGCAAAGGGAGGAGAAAATGAGAGAATTTTTTGGGTGCAGTGTTGGATATCTCTCGGTCATACTCACTGATTTACTTGCATCCACTCACCTACACCCTCCTCTCACTCCAATTTTTAAAATGCAGGTCGGGACGGAAGCAGACTTTCACGGGCTAGACGAATACATGCCTTACGTTAAACATAAAAATGTCTATCTCGCCACTGACGATCCAAAGGTTGTGCAAGGCGCCATAGACACATACCCGGACTACACCTTTTACAACAATCTCGCAGGGGCTAAGGTGGCGAGTGTGTCATCCCGCTACACCGATGCTTCCCTCGAAGGGTTGCTCCAAGATGTGTTTGTCTTGGCACGTGCTGATTTCTTAGTGGGGACTTTCTCGAGTCAAATTTCGCGGCTGGCTTACGAGCTCGCACAGATGTGGCAAGTAGATGGGATTCGCAAGGCTCACTCCATTGATAGTGGGTGGTATTTCGGCGGATGGATTCCGTTCCAACAATGTTTGGTTGAGGACTACAAGGGCTTCCTGAAGGGGTATGCAATTCAGTACGATTTAAACAAGTGTGAACGGACAGGCTTCTTTAAAGATAAGAACACTCAGGAGCACTTCCCTTTTCATTTGACGGAGACTTGTTCTCCTTACTATGCCAACTTGTTGAGTGATGAAAAGGTGATGCCACCGCCCCCACCCCCAACCCTGCTTCCGGAGGTGAGAGAGGTGAAGGAGGTAGATGAGGATAAGAAGAGGAGGAGGCAGAATAGAGGGAGGGTGCTTGCTGGGGAGAAGAAGACGGGGTACGAGAAGGGCGTCACCGTGCAAGGCAAGAAAGCTCGTGTGGCCGTGAGAAAGAAGGGATCGGGGGAGAGAGTACCCTTGGAAGTTAGACCCAAGGGCAAGGGGCGCGCCAGGATACACCGGAAGGAGAACCGTGCGGGCAGGTAGGGGGGAAGTGTTGCTGCTGCGAATGTATTACATACGGAGGGAAGATTAGAAAGGGAGAGGTTCTCAATGATTCTGTTTTTTGTGTATTTTATGGAAAGGTCGGTGTTGTGCCAGATAGAAGAGAGAAAGAGAAAGAAAGAAAAGAGGAAGCGCGACAAGAGTCCGCGGAGGCCATGAACGACAAGATGTCATCTTATCAGGCGAATAGCGAGTAAGGTGTGGAAATATAAAGTTACATCTACACGATGTTGAAAGGCGACAACGCAAAAAATGTTCATTGAAGAAAAAATGACGGGCTCTTTTTCTTAGTTCTCCTGTGGAGTCAAAAGGATGGGGGGAGGGGTAACACTCTTCCCCAAAACACACCGTTTCGGGGTGGGCGAATGAGTGCCTACGGGAGAGAAACGGGCCAAGCAAATACAGGCAAAGCGTGTCGTCGTCACTTCATTCTTCCGCCCCTTTTTTCTCTGCTGTCTGTCGCTTGTGACGGCATAAATACCACCACAATCATCTTCCACTTCCCTCTTCCTCTCGCCTCTCTTCTGCTCTTATTATCTCGTCCGAGTTCTTCACGTTTGATCGTGTTTTCTACCCTGATCGCCTTTCAGTCACAACACTTTCCGTCAAACTCTTCCATAACTCAAAATACTAGATTCCTTGACTTCCAAACAGAAATCCTTGTTCTCTTACTATAGCCCCCCCACACACTCATTCTCAATCCCACCTAAAGCAAACTCCTTGTTCCTCCCTCCTTTCCTCCCTCCCGATCCCCCCTTCACTTCGCATCCTGGATCGCCGCCACACCCGGCAACACCTTCCCTTCCAGCATCTCCAACGAGGCCCCACCCCCCGTCGAGACATGCGACAACTTTTCCCCCAGTCCTGCCTTCTCCACAGCAGCCACTGAATCCCCTCCACCCACAATAGTAGTAGCGCCCTTGGACGTCAATTCCGCCATAGTCTGGGCAATCGCGCTGGTGCCTGTGGCGAATTTGTCGAACTCAAACACGCCCATAGGACCATTCCAGATGATGGTCTTGCAGTCCGCGAGCTCCGCCTGGATCATCTTGGTCGTCTCCGGGCCGTTGTCGAGGCCCATCCACCCGTCGGGGATCTCAGTCGCGGGCACCACTTTGCTTTCCGCATCGGCAGAAAATTTATCAGCAATCACCACGTCGGTGGGAAGAACGAGCTTGACTCCTTTCTCCTTGGCGATGATTTCCAATTTCTTTGCGAGCTCAAGGAAATCCTCTTCCACGAGGGATGAACCGACCTGGAGAGGGAGGGAGGGAGGGAGGGAGGGAGGGAGGGAAGGAAGGAGGGGGTGAGCAAATTGAGAACACGCACAATATATACCTGAAGCACATTAGCTGAAGAAAAAATGCACATGAGTTTAAAAAATATCGAAGGGGGAGAGAAGAGAAGAAAGCAGGAAAGAAGGACTCACCCCGTGGCCCTGGGCCTTGAGGAAGGTGAAGACCATGCCCCCGCCGATGATGAGCTTGTCAACCTTGTTGATGAGGGCCTCCACCACCGTGATTTTGGTCGAGACCTGATACCGCAAGGGAGAGAGGATGAGAAAGAAAGGAGACTGATCAGCAAAGGTTGATAGGTGGTAGCCTGTCAGAAAAGGCTCACACACATTCTTCCCATCCCTCATCCCTCCCTCCTTTCTCCGCTTACCTTGGATCCCCCCACAATTGCTGCAAAAGGTCTCTTCGGGTTCTTGACCGCCCCATCCAGATAGTCCAACTCCTTTTCCATCAAAAAACCGGCACACGTCGCCTTCACGAGCTTGGCAACCCCCTCGGTACTCGCATGCGCACGGTGCGCCGTCCCGAACGCGTCATTGACATACACATCGGCAAGCCTCGCGAGCTTCTTAGCAAAGTCCGGCGCATTCTTCTCCTCCTCCGGATAGAAACGCACGTTCTCCAACAGGGCAACTTGTCCCGGAGTGAGGGCAGCGACAGACGACTCGATTTCGTCGCCCACACAGTCTTTGAGGTACACAACGTCTGTGCCTAAGAGCTCGGAGAGGCGGGCAGCGACAGGACCCAGGCGCAGGGATTCAGTCACGCCCTTTGGACGGCCGAGGTGACTACAGAGGATGACGCGGGCCTCTTTTTCCTGTTCGGTTGGGAGATTGGTAAGAAGATGGGAAGCGGAGATGGGAGAGGAAAATGAGTGAATGATTTTGTGCGCAATGAGAAGGGGTGCCTGCAGCTGGAAATACTTGGTCCTTGAAGTAGTGACTGGTCCAATTGTGAAATTTGCACATGTGCAGCACCGTCGCATACGAGAATATAAAATAAGGGGGCGCCGTGGCGGTTTAGGCAGTCAGGACGCTGCGCCTCCAACATGGCAAATCAAAATAGGGACGTACCACCAGGAACTTGATGGTGGGGAGAGCGGCGCGGATGCGAGTGTCGTCCGTGACCTTGGACTCCTTATCAAGAGGGACTGTGTGTGTAGGGAGAAATGGTATGAGACATAGGAGGGCATGTGGGTTATGTCCACAAGTACGTACCATTGAAATCAACGCGGACGAAAACTCGTTCGCCCTTAAGCTCAGTATTACTGGCCAGGCTCTTGAGCGTCTCCTTTCCTGTATTTTATAGGTAATAGAGATGTGTGTCAATGCGTTAGCGGCGCTATTTGCTCCATGAGGTGCGTGCGGGTTGGAGCGACGGTGGCACGAGACGTACCAGACATAATGGATGGAAGACGGCGGGTTTTTGAAGCGATTTGCTTGAGAGAAGAACGAGAAACTGGAGGCCCTGTGGGGATTGTGTGATTGAGAATGTTTGTGAGTGGGTGTGTGCAGTAGCAGTTGCATCTGAGATTATTCTGGAGCTTCAAGCAAGGCACGGAAGGAAGATGATCACCGTGATAAGGAAGCCTCGCTATCTATCGTGTGTCCGACGTTCTTTTTTTCTCTCCACCATGCTGCCATACGCTAGATTGAGAATACATAGTCCCTTGCTGACGCCTTTCCCCACATCGTATCCCAAAGTGCCGGGCGTGTGCCTCGGGCAGAGCTAGTCGAAACGCGCCACAAGAATCATCGCCGCCCCACTTCAACACTGCTTGTGACGTCTGACCCCTCGCGTTCACTTCGTCATGAAGGTGCGCCGTCTATCCCCTCGTCATGAGCTGTACTGCCGCTGCATCAATGCCTCCCCTGCCTGCCAACCTTGTGCTGGGTGCTACAGGCATGCTGGGGCCGGCTATCCACCAAGCCTTGCGGATGTCACGTGTAAGCCAAGCGTAAGTGGTCCGCTCTGCGCATTCCAGGACGCAAGGAGGTTTGGTCCCCTGCGATGTGACGAATGAGACGAGCCTGCGTGCATTCCTAGCGTCTCAAGCCCCACAAGCTGTCATCAATTGTGTGGCGAAACGATGGCCGGACGTGGTGGGGAAAGAGCCGGCGAAAGCTCAGGTACTTCATATTCGCTTAGTTAAAATTTTGGCGGAAGAAAGTGCCCGCCTACGTTTTTGTCAGGTGCATACGTTCACATATTACGCGTTTGATAGCACGACACACAGTTCCACAGTTCAAATCCTACGATCCGCCGCACCCGCTCAATGTCTATAAAGAGCACAAGCTGCGGAGAAGGTGTTGAGACAGGGGCATGGGGGGTGCAGGTATGTCGGTGCGAAAGGAGGGAGGGGGAGGCGAGGACATGGTATCAAATGCATGTAGACGACAATGAAATACTTGCATAGATAAGCGGCTTTCAAAGCTGCGTCGCGGAAACCGGACAAATTTGTCACCGGCATATCCACCTCTCCATCAACTTCCGGCTGAAGCCCCTTCATTTCCGTCGAGCCAAGTCAAGCCAAGATGATTTCTTTTTCCTTGATCGATACCAACGGGGGCTAAGCCGTTGCTGGATTGAAGAGTCTTACTCGTCAAATCATACTTTCCCTCTATTCCGTCTCCCTTCCCCCTCTCACGAACTATGTGATCCTCCGCGTCCGCGTCTTGTATGGAGACAGCGTAGACCTGGCCGAATCCTCTATCACCCTTCCTCCTCACGGCGTTTTCCCCTTTTCCTCTTTCTCTGAAAAGAGGGATAAGGCCAAAATTGGCAGGATAAAAATGGGCTGCGCGCTATGCGACCCACACTGAAGACGTCGCTCGCGTGCTTGCTGTCATGGTCGGCAAGTCCCTGCAGCAGCAGCACCACCACCACCACCACCATTACCAGCACCAACAGCAGCAGTAAAAGATGGAAGGAGTGCTGTAGGTTATTTTTCACTTAAGTAGTAACGAGAAATGAAGCGAAAGAGAGGCGTATGAGAAGGGAGGGAAGGCATACACGAACTATAGCATGAGTTTACTAATTGGAGATTTTGGAGCAGTCGACGAAGCCCTTGGAGGCAGACCTTGACCCGCCACAAGGAGGGCGCCACGACCCGAAGATTGTAAGTGGTGCGAGGAAGAAGTGGGGAAGAGGAGAAGGAGGACGAGAAAAAGAAGAATAGAATGGACGGAAAAAGGAGGGGTGAGATACGTAGGTTCGTCCTTTCGCTGGTTCACACCTCTCGTTGACCTCCCGTCCGCTCCTTTTGTTACCATGCATCATGACAGGCGAGTTGGGCATCACCTCGTTACGAGCCGCATTGGGCGAGAATGTGGGAAAGCCTAGACCACTGCGCGAGAGATTGACAGAAGTGCTCCAAAAGATCTTGGTTGGCTGACCGCATCACTATATTCCTCGCCTTCTTCCTCCTCCACCACCACAACTACCATTACCACCACCATCACCACCGTGTCACTGTGTCTTTTCGGAGCCGCTTTGTTACCCTTCATTTTGCTCGCACTTTTCTCATCGTTTGTGCGATGGGGACTGAGTTGGAGTAACGGGCGAGTTTCATTCGATTTGGAGATAGAAACAGATCGAGACAGAGAGAGATTGCGTCCATATAAGGGGGAAAAGAAGAGCAAAGACAAGGCGAAGACGAGCAACCGCAGATTCAACGTAACAATTTGCCTGCCCCATCCTCAGGCCCAAGCCACAGTTGCTGTTTAGGCGTTCAAACTCTTCCTCCCTCCTTTCACCCCCTCCTCTTACAGCAATGCCATCCTCCTCCGCCAGCGCCCGCCTCCGCCGCCTCCTCTCCTCCTCCCTCTCTACCCCCTATCCACGAAGCCTGGCCATGCCCGGTGCGTTCAATGGTCTCGTTGCACGTGCAGTCGCACATGCAGGCTTTGAAGCTACCTATGTGTCAGGCGCGGGCGTTGCTGCAGGAATGGGGTTGCCTGACATTGGACTGGCAGGTAAGCAGAATGAGAGGTTGAAAGGCTTTGTGGGCGCAGACTCTGCCTTAGCTCCTTTCTTTCCCTCTTGATTTTAGTTCCTTCCATTTCTCTTTTATACTCTCTTGCAGCTCCCTGCTTCTCAGACGCCCAATCCCTTCTTCGCTCCCTTCCTCCCTAGGCCTAGGAGTTTTTGTTCGCATAACCAAAGACATGTTATCTTGCTCCAGACTCCCCCCCACCCCATCGACCTTCTCTCTCTCTCTGTCCCTCCCTCCTCTTCTTTCCCTTCCTACATTGTTCACCTTCGGCAAATTTGCAACCCCTCATTTTCATCTTTCCCTCCCTCACTCCCTCCCTCTTTCTCCCAAGGCATCGAGGATTTCACACGCGTCGTTCGCGACGTGTCCACCTGCTCCGGTCTCCCCTTAATCGCCGACGCCGATACCGGAGGAGAGGGCGGGAGGGAGGGCGTGCGTCGGCTTGTCTTCGAGTACAGGCGAGCAGGAGCCGCTGGTTTGCACATTGAAGATCAGGTTTTCCCAAAGAGATGTGGTCATTTGGATGGAAAGCAATTGGTTCCCACCGCAGACTTTGCCTTGAAAATACAGGCAGCAGCGGAAGCGAGGGACGAGGAAGCAGAAGAGGAAGGTCAAGGAGGGAGGGAGAAGGAGGGAGGGATGGTGATCTGCGCGAGGACAGATGCAAGGTCGGTAGAAGGGATTGAGAAGGTGATTGAGCGGGCGAAGCAGTATGTTGATGCGGGGGCGGACATGATCTTCCCAGAGGGTTTGTACACGGCGGCGGAGTTTTTAAAAGTGAGCAAGGCCTTGAGAGGTTACAATGGGGTGAATGAAGGAGAAGGGCCGTTTCTCTTGGCAAATTTGACGGAGTTTGGAAAGACACCTCTGCTCTCTACCATCAAAATGGGTGAGTGAGTCGGGAGGGAGGACGGGGAGTGGAGGCATCTGTCGAGCGTGTCCCACTTACGCGAATGCTACTTTCCCTCGTCTTTTCTTTGTGTTGTTTTCCGTTTTTAACCTCCCTTCTTCTCTCTTTGTCCCCATTTCCCTTTTTCTCCTCCTAGGTGAGCTCGGCTATCACTGCACCATTTTTCCCATGACTCTTTTCCGACGGGCCATGCGTGGAGTCATGGAAGGGTTGGAGGAGCTGAGGGAGGGCGGGAGGGTGAAAGGGAAAACGTTGAGGGAGGGGAGATTGATGACAAGGGAGGAGACGTATGAACTTCTGGGATATACGCCTGGGAAGGAGTGGGTTTACCCGAGCGCGAACGCAAGGGGGGAGGGAAGGGGGGGAGGGAAAAGGAGTGGGTTTGTACAGACTGGGGGGCCTGTGGGCAAGGGGGATGAGGAGGAAAGAGGAGGAGTGGGAAGAGGAAAAGTGAGGTAGAAATAAGAGGAATTAGACAGCTGTAATGCGTGTCCATCTGTGCCCGGGGATCGTCAAGGATTTGTTGACGTGCTTTGAAATGATGTATGTCTTGTGGGATTCATTCGTCGTCCTTGCCCTTTTCTTTCTCTGGTGCTGCTTTTCTTGTCGCATTTCTCTTCAGATTTCTGTTCTCCTTTTTAAATCTTCAAATTCACACCTACGATTACACTCTATTTCCCTTTACATCTGTGTGGATAAATACATGTGTAGGCGGCCAACCTTTCCCGTGCTTTTTTTTAAAAAAAACACACACACCTTTTTGATTAAAGTACTCTCACACGACACACGCTGGCACAGAACCTTTTTCATTTGCTTGTTCCACGACAAAATAACCCTAACCCTACTAAATAGCATATACAATTTCCCTTTTCCTCCCATTTCCTTTTCTCTACAGATTTCCTTTCTCAATGTCGGCAAAAGGGTCGTCATATACACTCACCAACCCTCCCACCGACGGCGCCATCGATCCTCCCCGGCCATCCATCGCTCCTCCTCCCATCCATGCTCCCCCCATTCCTCCCCCTCCACCACCCATCACGCCCATCGAGTTCGTTGGCGAGAGAATCCGAGCCCCTGCCCCTGTTGTTCCAACACCATAAGGGATGCCGTAGGCCGGCACCGCTGACGGTAGCACGTTTTCAAACGGGTTTCCTATCAATTGCTGCTGCTGCTGCTGCTGCTGCTGCTGCTGCTGCTGCTGCTGCTGCTGCTCCACAACAACAGCGGCGATAGGTCTGGCTTCGATGGGGGGGAGTACATCAAAACGAATGGCCCCAGCTGCTGATTTTTGAGGGGAGAATGTCTCGGGGAAGGATTCCCAATGAAGAGCTGGAGGAGAGGAGGAGAACGGAGAAAGAGGGAGGAGGGACATGGTAGGGGAAGCGGTAGTTTCAGCAACAGTGAATGTCTCCCATTGAGGCCTAGGCGGCTGGACCCCTACAGGAGTAAGATGTGCGTCCGTTGAGCTAGTCTGAGTAAAGAGAGACGAGGACACAGCTTTCGAAAGCAAGACCGGGTCTTCCTGCTGCTCCTCTGGCTCTGCCCCCCTCCCCTCTGCCCCGCTCTCCTCCGCAGCACACGCTGAGGCATCAATCAAGGGCATAATATTGCCATTCTCACTCCTTTTGCCTCCAATACCCATATACTCACTCCCACTGCGTAACGGATCTGGAGGCGGCGCCACCCCGCTGCATCCCCAGGACGTCGACAATGAGGACGGCGTCAAGGGCGACGGTGGGACGGACGAAAAGGGGGCGGAAGGACTCGGTGCCACCGCCTGATGTATACTAGTGAAAGATGAAGTGAGAGCAATGTCAAAGCTCAGTCTCAACCCTGGAGGACTCATCTTCTTTTTGATCCCCCAGTACACAGCCCGCTGCAACATGAACTGCCTCCCTTCCAACAGCAAAAACAACACCCTATGCGCCACCTCCCTGACCCTTCCTCCCTCCTTTCCTCCCCCACCCAAGCCCCCTGCTTTATACATCAAAAATGTCCTCAAAAGAGTCACGTTCGAGAGCGCGTCCGAAAACACACTCTCTGGACCCCGGAGCAGGAGCTCTTCCAGCAGCAACAGTGACTTGTATGCATGCTTCCACCTGAGCCCTCTGCAATCCACTAGCCTTGCCCACACCACCCGAAGGATGGAAGGAAGAAGTGTCGAAGAATATGCATCCTCCACCAGCTGGTGCAATACCCGCTGAGCATCAGCGGAAGCAGTGCCTCCTCCCGAGCTAGCAGTAAGCTGAAGCGCAGCCTCGTGGAAAAGCGTCCATCTCCCCGACACCTGCTCAGCCTCCGCCGACAGACCACCTTTTTGCGTTGCTTCCACCGCTGAAGCAACTGCCTGCTGCTGCTGCTGTTGCGCCTGAGCCTTCAAGGCCCTCTTGATATTACTCACCGAGAATGCCTCCCCCCGGGCTTTCACCACCTCCACACACCTCAAAAACGGCCCCCCTCCCTCCATCCCTCCTCTTCCCCCCCCTCCATTCGGCGAGCCCCTCCTCAACATTTCCGCTGCCATCTGTCCCTTCCTTGTCTCAGCCAATCTCTCAAACAGCTGACTCTGCACCAGCTCCAACAGGAAATGACTCAATGCTGGCCCGTCCCCCAGCATCCCCCGACTTTCAATGTAAAAATCTTTGTCCAATTTTGGATTCCCCGCCCGATCGAGCCTCATGTGAGTGCTTACATCCCCCACCAAATTTACAAAAAAAATCAACAAGGCATCCCTCAACTGCTGCTCCTCAATGACCACACTCTTCTCCAAGGGACTCTTCGCCGTTGCCGACTTTCCCCCCCCGGTCCCTCCCCCTCTCCCTCCACTGGGCCACGCAATGGGGTAGGATGCTCGAGACTGCCCGAGTAGAGAAAGCTCCCATGCTAGAATATTTGCAGCGTCCGGTTTGGCCTCCTCCATCTCTTTGGAGAATTGTTGCCCCGTATATTTCTGCAGGAAGGCTACCCCTTTATTGAAAGCCTTGTCAAGTTTTTCGGCTGCCTTTGCAGCTTCAGCTCCCAGCCTCTGTGCGGCCTAAGAAGGTAGAATAGAGTAGAGAGAAAAAGGCGTGAGCGCACAGTAGAAAAGGGACAAAACAGGGCGGCTGACACTTTCCCAAAAACATCGCTTTCCTTCCCTCCCTCCTTCCCTCCCTCCCTCCAATCTACCTGCACCACTTGGCTCGTGTTCGGCAAGACGTAAAAATCAGGCACAGGGCAAGGGCCAGAACCACTCCAACTTAACTCCCCTGAATCCAGATCGACATAAATGAGGTCCTCGCTCAGGGGCGATGGAGGAAGGGTGGCCAGGTGTTGTCGGCGGATGCCGAAGATGATCGGACTCGGGGTGGAGGCGTAGGAGAGGAGAGAGGCAGGGAGGACAGGGATAAAGGCGTGTTGCCAACTAAAGGGGTAGAGAAGACCAACGGCAGCGTGGGTGCATGCAAAGAGCTTGTCCATTTCGGAGGAAATGAAGCAGATGCGGTGTTCGCAGAGCATGGCGGAAAGTAGCAAGGTAAAGGACCTCGGTTTCAGCTGCTGGAAGATATAGATGGTGGCCAAAGCATCGCCCATGGGGACTTCTCCTTCTGCTGGCCAGATGTATCGGTAGGCCCGCGCGGCGTGTTCGGTCCCGACGGGCGTTTGTTTGAGCATGAGTGTCTCGCCGGGAGAGGGGAGGGAGCGGTGGTAAAGGTCGCTAAGCAGGGATTCGATGCGGGCAATCGGGGCAAACATTAATCGCAGGGCGTGCACCTGCTGGAGTACCTGGCGGAACATGGACTGGGCTTGTGGGCAGCGAGTCAGAAAGCAGAGACATTCCGGGTACCGTTTGCCGACGTCGTAACGCATGCCAAAGCCCGAGGGCAGGCACCGATACACCACTCCAAAGATGAGTGTGCCATGTGCCTCTGTGAAGGTAAACGTGTAGAACTCTGCTCGGAAAAAACTGCTGCTGCCCGGAGTGACTCCATTACCCACATCGCTGCTCAATGCGCTGGATGTCGGGCTTGTTGCCGGGTAACTGTTGTTGGTGCTGGTGCTGCTGCCTCCGTGGCCCAAGGAAGGTGGGGCAGCGGGACCCCCCACTCCCATAACGCCCATCTTTTCCCCAATCTGGTTGAGTTGCGGGCGTGACGCTGCATTGCCTTTAAAATCCAAAGAGCGTGTCTTGCGGAGGTCGTCCAGGTCGGGAAAGCAAAAGTTGATCACGTCCGTGGGCCGCGGCAGCTTTGGAGACGAAGACATGGCTGCGGCCGCGCTTGGGTACTCGTAAGGAATAACACCCTCCCGTCCATGCGGAACAGTAAGCAAGTAGAATTTGTCAAACATGTGCGGCGGTGGTAGCGACGACGCCATGTTGAAGGGATAAGCCTGGTGCGAGTGTCGATGCCTGTGCATGTCGGCCGGGAAGAAAGAAGCAAGGAACATCAGGAGGCTCGCTCAGTAGAGCCGCGGACAACATGAATGGTCGCGCGGATCAGCCATTAGGACACAGAAAGTGTAAACGTGACTGTCGACTGCAATAGTGTTTCTTTCAAGTGAATTACGTGCGTGTGCTTGGCAATTGGCAATTGGCAATTGAGACTTCCGGTAGGGAGAGGTGATAACGGGCCGCCCGGCACAAACGCGTCGTCAAGCGTTCGACCTCCTGGCTTCGCAGCAACGCAATTGTAATGTAACAAAAGCTGGGAATAGATACTTCCCTTCCCTTGTTTTTGCTTGGAAAGTATGTTCTCTTGGGTCTCATTTCTTCGTCGCATCATTAAACCTGATTTGTTGATCATCTTCCTTTCTCCCCTCTTCAGCCTAGCTATTCGCTCAAAACATCCCGCGTCGTCAACCCATCCATTAACCTCTCTGTCGGCACCAGCATCCTACTGGGAATATATTTCAAGATTATGTTCCACATTGAAGCCTCTATCGTAGTGCCTGCCTATAAATGCCGGGTCCTTGGCTCTTTTCACTTGCTTGGACAGTCCTACCAATAGAAAATCAGGCTGCATAGAATGGGAAAAAAGGATAGGTTATATACTTCAACGACAATTTGATTATATGGAAATAGCTATTCGTTTGTGGTTTGAGAAGCGATGGGATGGATGCATGGTCACTCTGTTCGTCTACATAAAGAAAATAATTGAGCATTTCATATTGCGGCCTTCAAGTTGCAGTCGGAACGCAACTTGGAAAGAAGAATAATGGGGGAAAAAATGAACCCCCAGTTTTATCGTTTCGTTATGTCATGCTCACCAGTATTGCGCACACTTATCTCCCTTTTCCTTCCCCTTTTCCCACCTCACTACCTGAAAATGGATCTGGTAGTCGTGATGATGACCAAATGAAGATAAAGAGCCCGCACATGTTTCTATTGTCGCTTTTTGAATTATCTAAGAGTAATTGTTCTGTGGTATAACTAGAAAGCAACCTGGACGACCTCTCAACTCGATTAAGGAGAGTCTTACAAAAATCAACGTTCCCTGCTCGTCCTCGTCTTTCCATAAATTAATCTTTGAACAGATATTGACCGAGCCGGAAGCCTCCCCAAAGATCGTGAGTAAAGACAAAACAGAAAACTGTTTACGTATGTCAGAGGTGCATCTCTACATATTCACATGATCGAGTGGGAAAGGCCCCCAAAAAAAAATATGTCCACCAAGTTGACGTATTTCTTTTTTTTTTGCGCGAGTGGCATTGATTTTGCGGCTGCAGTTTGGTGGTCACAAGTTCTCATGCCATCGTATTTCCCAATTCCTGGCTGGTACAGAATCACTAACCTGAAGATATCCTGCTTGCTACTTTTGCAAGTATAGCTCCTGGTGTTGCCAAGACGGTGCCATTTAAGGCACTCAATCTTCTAGTCTCCCACTACTTTAGGGGCAACTTGACGTCAGGCACCACTTAAGCAGCAACTCAGCAACCTTCTATCATCTTTATCAACGCACACCTCTACTACTGCAGATGAACAAGACCAAGTCGTCTCCGCTGGCCCTCCTGGCGGGCGTCATGTTCCTTGGCACCGTCACGCAGGCATGGATTCTCCCGCATCACCGTCTCGTCGCCTCCCACACGCACCGCCGCCCCCACCACACGATGATGGCAGCCGGGGCTGGGGATGCCGAGAAGAGCGTCATGAACCGGTACAGCCGCACGATCACGCAGCCAAAGAGCCAGGGAGCGTCGCAGGCCATGCTTTACGCCACGGGGCTGGAGCCTGAGGACATGAACAAGGCGCAGGTAGGGATTTCGAGCATGTGGTTCGAGGGCAACCCGTGCAACATGCATTTGCTGGACTTGGCCGCACATGTCAAGAAGGGCGTGGAGGCCTCAGGGATGGTGGGCTACCGTTTCAATACTATTGGTGTGAGTGATGGAATCAGCATGGGCACGTCGGGCATGTCCTTTTCGTTGCAATCCCGCGATGTTATTGCGGATTCCATTGAGACACTGATGAGCGCCCAATGGTATGACGGAAACATTGCCCTGCCCGGGTGCGATAAAAATATGCCGGGTTGTCTCATTGCAATGGGTCGATTGAACCGTCCTGCTTTGATGGTGTACGGAGGAACGATCCGGGCTGGTTGCTCCCCAGGACATGAGCAGCTGGATATCGTCTCGGCTTTTCAGGCGTATGGTGAATTCCAATATGACCGCATTGACGAGAAGGAACGCTCAGAGATCATCCAGAATGCTTGCCCGGGCCCCGGAGCATGTGGAGGGATGTATACAGCTAATACGATGGCAACTGCGGCTGAAGCGCTGGGTATGACCTTGCCTTACTCGTCCTCTACCCCCGCGGACGATCCTCTCAAGTTGCAGGAATGCGAGCGGGCAGGGGTGGCGATTCGGAATTTGCTGGAAAATGATATCAAGCCTAGGGATATCATGACGCGAAAGGCGTTCGAGAACGCAATGGTAACGGTCATGGCTTTGGGGGGGTCTACTAACGCGGTGCTCCACCTCATCGCCATGGCGCGGAGTGTGGGTGTGCCGCTGACCCTAGACGACTTCCAAGCCTGCTCTGACCGTGTCCCCTTCATTGCCGATCTCAAACCCAGCGGAAAATATGTAATGGAGGACGTGCAGAAGATCGGAGGCACCCCAGCAGTCATGAAGTACTTGATGGATAAGGGGTATATTGACGGGTCGTGCATGACGGTCACGGGCAAGACCATCGCTGAAAACCTAAAGGATCTACCTGGCCTGAGCCCCGGACAAGAGATCATTCTGCCGGTTGAGGCTCCTATCAAGGCCACGGGCCACTTGCAGATTTTGTACGGGAATCTGGCGCCGGAGGGGAGTGTGGCCAAGATCACAGGGAAGGAGGGAGAGAGGTTTTCAGGGGTGGCGGCTGTTTATGACTCCGAGGAGGATATGCTGGCGGCTTTGGAACGAAAGGAGATCAAGGCCGGGATGGTGATTGTGATTAGATATGAGGGGCCCAAGGGAGGACCCGGGATGCCTGAGATGCTGACGCCGACGAGTGCGATTATGGGGGCGGGGTTGGGGAAGGACGTGGCCTTGATAACCGATGGGCGGTTCTCCGGGGGTTCGCACGGGTTTGTGATCGGGCATGTCAGCCCGGAGGCGCAAGAAGGGGGGCCGATAGCGTTGGTTCAAAATGGGGACCCTATTGTGATTGATGCTTCGAAGGAGACAAGGCGGATGGATATCTTGATTTCGGAGGAGGAGATGGCCAAGAGGAAGGCGGCTTGGCAGCGACGACCGTACCCGGCCACCCGTGGTACGCTCTATAAGTATATTAAGAATGTGGCCTCGGCCTCAGAGGGGTGTGTGACGGATGAGTGATTGATTGAATGAAAGAAGAGCGAAATGAGAGGAGGCAGAGTGGGAAAGAGTGAGGGGAGGATGAGGGGAAAATGTGAATGGATGACCAAAATTGGAGTGTGTTGTTGGATGGAGATGATGGTGGGCAAAAATAGGACTGAGAAAAGTGACGATAGATGAGGGAGGCCGCAGAGAAGCAAGACATTTTTGGGTGCTGGCGGAATGAAGGGAGAAACGGAGAACGGAGGACGACAACGAATCGCACTTCTCGCCTCTAAAAACTTGCAGGAAGAAATAGGAAGAACAAAGAACCAAATTACAGGCGAACGGATATCACTGTTGTCTTGCGCTTGTCTTGAAGAAGACATGTATCAAGGCTTTACTTAATTTTAATATTCATCTGGGTCAAAAATTACATACGCATCCAAAATGTCGTATGTACTAGCTGTCAAGCTGTCATTATCATCAACATCATCAACATCATTACCTTCTTACTCTCTCAAGCCGCCCGAATGAAAGTCACTTCAGTATCAATCGGTTGGCGAGCCGCCCTATCTATCTTACCTGTCACTGGATCCTCCACAGACAAATCAAAAGCAGCTATGTGCTCCTCCACCACTCGGTCCACCCGCGACCGAACGAGCGCCTGCTCCGATCTCGTCAATGACGCGATATAGCTCTTACTCAACACCCTCTCCCATGCCATGCCCTTAGTAACTATCATTTCTTGCTGGAAAAAACGAGTAGTCAGCGGGCCGGGAAACAAGCGTTGGGCTTCGGGCAAGGCAAAGACTTTTTTCCATTCCCCATGACGGTACTGAGGTATATGTGTATCATACTGCTCATACACGTCTCTTAATTGCCCCATCCACGGTGCACTCCGACTTTCCATATTCCAAATTAGGACCAACGTGCCTTTCGGACGGAGGACCCGATGAATTTCTCGCAGGGATTCGAGAGTGCTCATCCAATGAAACGCCTGCGCGACAGTCACAGCATCAAAATGCTTATCCCCGAAAGGAATGGCATCACCTGTCCCTTCAAGGCAAGGAATCATAGGCATCATCTCTTTGAACACACTGCGCATGGCCGCCACGGGCTCCACCGCACTCACCTCTAGCCAGGGATGTCTGGCCAAGAGACGGGTGAATTTCCCTCCTCCCGCCGCCAAGTCCAGCACGGGGGATGATGTGCCTTGGAGCTTCTGCGCTCGAATTAGCTCGATGACGTACTCCACGGAGTTGAAAGGATAAGACGGTCGCGTTTTCTCGTACATCGCCGCCTGATTTTCAAAACCCGCGGCCGCAACATTGTGAATGCGGTGACGGGCAGCGGGAGCAGCAAGGTGCAGCGAGGAGGTCGTAACATGAGAAGATGGAAAGACCAGGCACGGGGCGACGGCGAAGGAATTACCTGCGTCTACAGCTGCAGCACGTAACGTGCATAGTTGCGGCCTGGCACGCATTTGCCGCGCACTTTGACTGTGTTTCGAGGTAGGGCTGTCATGTGAGCACCCGATACGAATGGCGAACACGAGTTTTTAAGACTTGGCGAGCATATAAATTTTTGTTACCACCACAACACCGCCGCATGGATAACCTCCCCAACCACAGGGTATTGGGTTTTTAAGGACTGTCCTGAGTATAGTAGATGTCACCCATCTCTGTACACCAAAACTGGCAGTCCCTAAATCTAACCTCCCCACACCACACAGTCATGGCGTCGTCATCATCCTCCTTCCGTCGGCTGGACAGGCCCGTGACCACAACAATGACAGGGCAAGGGATAAGCATCGAGCATTTGTCTCCATCCAAAATCGCTCCGCCACCGCCTAAAGCCCCAGGCACCAGGCCTTGGATCAATGGCAATACGCTCATCTCTTCGGGTAACAAGGACCTTGACAGCGTCTTGGGTGGTGGCTTGTGTCTGGGCACGCTCACGCTGGTGGAGGAGGACCGATTTTCCGATCATGCCTTACTGCTGGGCAAATATTTTGTGGCGCAGGGCGTGAGTGGGCAGCAGTGTTGCCTCGTGGTGGGCGCGGAGGGCAGCAAGGCTGCGCTTGAGGAGACATATGTGGCCCAGCTCCCCTTTGACCTGACCTATAAGAGGAATGAACAATCGAAACAGGAGCAAGAGCAAAAGAAGCCAGCGCTGAGCTCGATACCAGCTACATCGACGAGAAGTACACCACCACCGAGTGCCCTGTCAACATTTCCTTCAGGGCTGCAACAAGCCCTTCCCACCCTTCCTTTTCTGTCAACCAAAATAGAAGACCCTCTCAGCATCGCGTGGCAGTACCGAAAATATATAGGCAAAGGCCATTCCTCCTCCTCTTCCTCCTCCTCCTCTTATTCTTCCACGTTCTGTCACAGCTACGACTTGAGCCGGACAATGCAAACCGAAGTGCTAGCGGCAGCCACCGCCCCACCCCTTCTCATAGACCTCGCCGACATCACCGACGACAACAAACACCTACAGCAAGGTAATGGAGGTAACGCACACACTAATGTCAATAGCTTGAGCCACGTCTACGACGCCGTCGCCTCCACCCTCCAATCCCTTCCCCCTCGCACCGTCCTCCGCGTCCTTCTGAAATCCTTCCTCGCCAAAACCAGTGCGTGGCCCACCGCTTCCCCTGGGCATGCTCTCCTCCTTCTCCACTCTCTTCAACAGCTTGCCCGTGGACAGCCAATGGTCGTTCTAGTCACATTACCTTCTTGCCATCTCTCTCGAAGACAACTTCGCCTCTTCAGCCGCGTGGCGGACACGGTCCTGGAGCTCTCCTCTTTTGCTGCACGAGGGAGGGAGGGAGGGAGGGAGGGAGGACCTCGTGAGTTTGAGGCATTTGCAGGGTTGTTGTATGTAAAGGGTTTGCAGCATATAAATGCATTGGCTCCTGTCCGAGGAACGTCGAATAAATGGGGGGTGAGGAGGGATAGGAGAAAATTGTACATTGAACCGTTGCACTTGCCCCCTGAAGGGGTGCGGACTCTGACAGAAGATGTGGAGGAGAAGAAGGGTGGGAGAAAGAGGAACAGAGGGAAGGTGCCGGGGATGATGTGCGCGACGGGTGGAGGGGGGGATGGAGGGGGGTCGTCCTTGGATTTTTGAAAGACAGAGAGACATGAAGATTAAGGGCTTATCGGAAATGTGGAGAAGAGAGAGAAGAGGGGAGGGACGGAGTGAAGGATGATGTGCTGACGGGTTGGGGCGGGGTAGAGGTAGCAGGATCTTTGATCTGGTTGTGTGCTGGAAATGTTGACAGGGATCAGAAATGTCACGGATTGCAACGGTGATGGCAACGCTGGGACGTAAATTTAGGTCCTGGACCGGGTGAGGGCACGGTGCTTAAGTTGGTATAATTATCCCGTCAATTTATTGCTCAGTCAGATGGAGTGGTATCGTATGTGGCTCTCTTTTTTTACATTTTTCTTCAATTTCCTCTCTTTGCCCACTTATGTCCTGTATACACACACAGAGAGAAAAACACGCACGCACACATGCACAATTACACAGGCGCTGGTACTTCCCAAACAAAGGAAAGGCACTGAAGTTTCTCCTCGTTGCCCCTGCACTTTACCCTATCTACCCTCCATAAGAGCAGCAGCAGCAGCAATGGCGCTATAGCCCCATCTGCTTTTTCAATTTCTGCAACTCCTCCTCCACCCCTCCCCCTCCTCCTCCGCCTTTTCCGCCGCTTCCTCCTCCTCCTGCCACAGACCTTCCCGCTCCTCCTCCACCACCACCAGCAGCAGCAGCAGCAGAACCAGCAGAGCCAGCAGTATTTGTTCTAGAGCTCGCACTCCCTTTCGCTCCCGGAGAAGCATACTTCGAATAAGCAGACCTCCCTCCCATTCCCCACCTCAACTCCTCCGCCCTGAGCATCAAACGCCTCTGCCGTTTATCCGCACGTTTCATGTGGCCGTCCAGGTCTTGCACCCGTGCCTGCATCGCGGCCACGCGTTCAACGGCTTCGAGTTGCTTGTCCACAGCAGCCATATCTCTTGCGGCTGCTGCTGATTGGAGGGTGCGAAGCTTCCCTTTAGCGACCATCATGTCTATTTTCGCCTGCTGCTGCTTCTCTCTCAGTTTGGGAATCAGAAAATTCAAATTTTCAATTTCTTCTTGCACCTGAGGAGGAGGGAGAAGGGGAGGAGGGGGAAGGTGGGAAGGAGGAAAAGATGAGGGACGAGTTTGTGGGAGGCTTGGGCGACCATAAGGTCCCTGGAGCCTTCTTGTTCTCTTTAGCGCGGCTCAGGGATTCTTCATCTCTGTTGGGCCCGTAGAGGAAGAAAGGGAAGGAGGGTAAGGAGGAGGATGACAACGCCTGGGTACGTGTGCATAGATAGGATAGAGGAGAAGAAAAGGGGGGCAAATGTATTATTATCTACTTACCAACGTCAAATCATCGCTCTTCAAGATCTCCTCAAACTCGGCATTGCTCTCCTCCCCGAACCCATCCACGCTGTTCTCCAAAAACTCCACGACATCCTCCAACACGCCCCGTCCTCCCTTGCTCGCCACCCCACCCACAAAATCTCGAAAAATGCTACTGAAACTATCATCGATGCTCTCCCGTGTGTCTTCGTTCGCTCCCGGCCGACGACCACCAAACCCACTAGGATCGTATTGATCGTACCATGTCCGTGACGAAGACGAAGACGACGTGCTGCCACGACCGGCCGCACCACTACCCCAGCGGCTGCTGTATCCTCCTCCATGCATGCCTCTAGCCAAATCGTAGCCTTTGCGGGCCTCGGCGTCTGAGAGGACTTTGTAGGCTTCGCAGACCCGCTTGAATGTCTCGGATGCATCAGGTGCCTTGTTGACATCGGGATGGGTTTGCAGCGCCAAGCGGCGGTAGGCACGTTTTATGTCATTCAAGCTCGCAGTTTTATCTATATTCAGCCGTCCATAATAATCTTGCTTGGCGTCAAACTTTACTTTCATGGCCAGCATGCCTGACCGGCGCGAGCGCTGCTGGGCTGCTGATGCTGGTCTTGCACCCCAAACCACGTCTGAAGTACGTGTTGACGGAGCCTTGGCCGTCCGGGTGAAGTCCATTAGGCTTCTGATGCTGTTTCCGTCGCCGCAGAAGAAGGCAAACGCCTCACAGCAGGAGGACGAGTAGCAGATGAGGAGGAGGACGAGCACGACGTTCAGGCTGGGTGAGGTGGCCAGAGGAGGCCGGCGGCCGGCTGCATTTCTTTTTGGTCTCGAGGGCAGCATCTCAGCTGATAAAAGGTGCTGCTGGGCATGGAAGTGGTTTTGGTCGTGGGTTATAAGTTCAGAATGGATAAGATGCTTTCTTTCGCGTCTGAGGCATGGACGCACACGCATCAGAGAACACCGACCTCAAGGCTTCCTCCGGGCTGCTCAGCGAACAGACTCATCATGACTTGGGAGTATCTTGCCACCAACGGTCATATATGTCCACGCCCACGGACCGAGCGGCTCGCGCACCTTCTACAGGTCCCTGCCTATCTCTACCATACACGCTACAGCATTCAAGATCATGGTGTTGCCTCCGCTGCCCCAAAAAGCAATACAACCTCCCCACCGTGCCCATGTCCACCACTCACCACTCATGGTGTTCTATCCTTCCATTTCCTTCTCTCTCCAAAGCACCCACCATGGGGAAGCAAAAAAAGCTGCAGCAGCAGCAGCAGATCCAGCAGGCAAAGAGGGTAGCCAAAGTAACCAAGAGTCTGACCCAACCCAAGATCAAGGCAGCAAACAAGGCCCAACGCAAGGAGCTTGAAGCACGGATGACCCAGCGCCAAAAGGAGGAGGCAGCCAAGCGCAAGCAAGAGGTGGGGTCCGATGTAGAAGAAAAGGAGAATGAAAGTGATGAAGAGGACGAGGCGGAGGGATTTGGTGGGGGAGCAAGCAGCAGCAACGATAGCCAGGTGGTGCAAGACGATGACGATGAAGATGAAGCGGAAGAGGAGGAGGAAGAGGAGCAAGTCCCTTTGGTGCCCGCCAAGCGCAAGGCTGAACCGTCAGTATCGAAGGCCCAAACAAATAAGAAAACTAGAGACGAGAGTGGAAATGCTGCGACTGCTTTGCCCGAGACGCCCCGCATGGAGGAAAGTGCTGTTAGCACCACGACAAGCTGTACTAGCAGCAGCAGTAGAAGCAGCAGCAGCAGCAGCAGCAGCAGCAGCAGCAGCAGCAACGGCAACGGCACGGTCTTCTTCGCCAACCAGCCTTTCGACGAGCTCCCCATCTCGGACGCCACAAAACTTGCGCTGAAAGCGCTCAAATTCGTGAACATGACACACATTCAATCTCTTGCCATTCCCCCCCTCCTCACGGGAAAGGACGTTGTGGGTGCCGCCAAGACTGGTTCGGGCAAGACGCTCGCGTTCCTCGTGCCAGTGATTGAGCTGTTATCTAAGGTCAAGTGGGCCAATCGGAATGGGACGGGAGCGGTCATTATCAGTCCGACCCGTGAGTTGTCGTTGCAGATCTATGGAGTGTTGCGTGACTTGTGCGAGGAGGGGAAGCATTCCTTGACGCACGGTTTGGTGATGGGTGGGGCCAATCGGAGGGCGGAGGCGGAGAGGCTAGTGAAGGGGGTGGGGATCTTGGTGGCGACCCCGGGGAGGTTGTTGGATCACTTGCAGAATACCAAGGGGTTTGTGTTTCGAAATTTGCAGGTATTGGTCATTGATGAGGCGGACCGTATTTTGGAGCAGGGTTTCGAGGAGGACATGCACCAGATCATTAAGATTCTGCCCAAGACACGGCAGACGATGCTGTTTAGCGCGACCCAGACCAAAAAGGTGGAGGATTTGACGAGGTTATCGATACAGGGGCGGCCGGTTTTCGTGGGGGCGCATGAGGAGAGTCTGGTGGCGACTGTAGGGGGTTTGGAGCAGGGATATGTGGTTTGTCCCTCGGATAAGCGGTTCTTATTGCTGTTCACGTTTTTGAAAAGGAACAAGCATAAGAAGATCATGGTGTTTTTTTCGTCTTGTAACAGTGTCAAATTTCACGCGGAGCTGCTGAACTACATCGATTTGCCAGTGATGGACATCCATGGCCGCCAGAAGCAACAGCGTCGAACCACCACGTTCTTCCAATTCTGCCGACAAGAAACTGGAATTCTTCTGTGCACAGACGTCGCGGCTCGAGGGTTGGACATCCCTGCGGTGGACTGGATCATCCAGTACGACCCTCCCGATGACCCCAGGGAGTACATTCATCGAGTGGGGCGGACGGCGCGTGGCTCAGAGGGAAAGGGACGGGCGCTGTTATTCTTAACAGCGGAAGAGGTGGGTTTTTTGAAGTACCTGCGTGCAGCTAAGGTTGCTTTGAATGAGTATGAGTTTCCGGAGAAGAAGGTGGCGAACGTCCAGGCGCAGTTGACGAAGCTAGTGGAGAAGAATTATTATTTGAATAAGTCGGCGAGAGATGCGTATAGGTCTTATTTGCTTGCATATGCCTCACATTCGCACAAGGACATTTTCAATGTGCACGAACTGGACTTACAGGCGGTGGCCAGGGCGTTTGGATTTTCGGTGCCCCCACGGGTGGATATCAATTTGAGTAGTAAGGGTCCAAAGGGGAGAATGAAGAGCACAAACAAGGATAAAAAATTTGGAAGTACCGGGCATGCATTCTCGGCCAACAATCCTTATGGGAAGAGGGAGGCAGGGGATGCACGGCAATTTACGCGGTAAGGCAGATGTGTGGAAAGAAACGAAGGAGGGAATGGGGGAGACGAAAGGAAGGGAGACGTGGATGGGGGAGCGTATATATCAGTCATGATTGATGTCACGAGCCGAAAGTCAAGAATTCAATACGTCGCGTGGCCATTTTAATTCATGTGTCCCTTATTTATCGGTTAATCGCGCGAATGGCAGCGTGAGAGCCTTTGGTACAAATGGCGGCTTGGGAGCCTTTGATATTGCTTCCCTTGCCCGCTGCATTCATTGTCCCCTTCATTACCACCAAAAAAGAAACCTAAACTGAGTCAAGAGCGCTTCATAGTGCTCATTTAATACTTTCTACCTTTTCAATCATGTCCTTTCACGTTTGGCTTGGTGTTGTTATGCTTGTTAGTGGCAGCGCTGAGGAACGCTGGCCCATGGATCTTTCTTGGCTACGTGCGACTTGCCTCGACATCTCTCTTGAGAAGCTAGTCGCGAAAGGCTCTGAACCAGACAAATGTTGGATACTGTACGGAGCGTTCGCAGCCCTAAATGCAGTTTTGTACGCAGAAAAGCCATCTTCGTTTACTGTCGACCTCCTCTCCCTATCGCATCATGATGAGACGCTGCAGCTACGTGCAACACTGAACCCTGAACCCGCCTGTGCTAGGTCACCACGTCATCCTAATCATTATCCCTTCCAAAGTTACAGGCACTGGTCCAGGTCCACGTGTTGACCAGGCCAAGGAGCTGCGCCGAATGGGAGCACACTCACATTTTAGCCTGCCCGCCGTGCGTTAAACCCAGTTAAACCCAGCATCCATTTCCTCCGACGAAGCCAAGGCCACCTCTTCATCCGAGAGGTTGTGTGACCTCACAACGTGTGACTTCTATTGTGCTCCAAAACAGAGCAGGTGAACGAAGAGCAACGCAACGCAGCAGGCTGTGTTTTTTAAGAAACAGAGCAGTCTTCAGGGCCGAGCTAGGCCCCCCCGCGCCAACCAAGTAGGCAGGGCTCATCGCTTGCAACCATGGCTGGCCAGGTCATGGATATCAACAAATGGTGTGGACCGGAGGATTACGCGCGATTCAAAGAAGTTTTGGCGTGTGAGTTAAACAAATTGCGCATCGTGGACATCAAGGTCGTCCTTACTCACATGCGCCTAGCCAAGTCGGGCAACAAGGCCGAAATGATGCAACGGATCGAGAATACCATCGCGGTGCTCAACAGCCAGCAACGCTTTGCAGAACGGGACAGCTGTATTGAGGTGATACGCAATATCGTTCAGGAAGTGAGGGGGTTCAGTCAATTGCCGACCCTTGGGCCAAACCGATCTCGCAACCCCTCGACAAGCATAGCTGCTGGTACCCATGGTGGTAGCGTTGGCGGAGGTGGCAGTGGAGGAGAGACAAGCAGCAGTTCTTTCATGATGCGCTTGAATGTTGGTAATGCCGCTGGCAGTGGGGGTGCTTGGGGGGGCGGAGGGGCATCTGCCTCATCATTGACCAACGTGCATGCTTTGGCTATGCTGGGTCGGACCCCAACAGGGTTTGGTGCTGTTGGTGGAGGAGTATCAAAAGGATCGAATGTGCTGATTCAGTGCGTGTGCGGGCAGAATGCAAGGACTGGGGATGAGGTGGTGTGTTCGGAGTGTAATAAAGTCTTCCACAACCAATGTTATGGCATCTCCATGCGATCCCGTAACAAGCTCTACCCCGCCCGGTGCTTCCTCTGCCTCTCCTTAAAGCAAAATCCTTTCTACGAAGTAATCGAGACAATCGTCAACCCCACCCGCATCTCCAGGCGGTCCAAGGTCGAATCCACGGTGGCCGTCAAAGTCAGCATGCAAACCCAAACCGAGGTCAACCTCTCTCGCCGCGCCGGCCCCCAAAAAGCAGGCATCCTCTCCATCCTCGTCCGCTGCTTTCCCCTCAACCTCTTGGAAATGGTCAAGCCGAAGCCCGGGCAAGAGCTCATAGACCAGCAGCATAAACCTCCCTACTACCCCACTCATTGCTGGCCCCTTGAGTCTCAGCTCTTGGTTAACAACTTGCCGGTAGCGATAAAGCAACGACAGGTCTATTTCTGTGGTGTGCAACGGAAATGGAAGGGGCAGTCCGAGCCCGTGGACATCTACAATTTCTGTCGCTCGGGAATTAATCGTCTTACCCTTGTCCACAACGACCCCGACAAGCACTTCGTCCTCCTCGTTCAGGTTGTTCGATCTGTCTCAGTCGAGCAGCTGCAGCAGCGCGTGATCTCCTCCCCTGATACTCCCAGTGCGGCTGAAAGTCTTGAGAGAATCTGCCAGTCTTTCAAGGCATGCTCGATCGATTCAGATGGTGAGGGTGAGACGCCCATGGCCACGGTGACGCGGCTTTCTCTCCGTTGTCCGCTGGGCCTGACGCATATCCAAACCCCGGCCCGAGGGAAGGAGTGTCAGCACTTGCAGTGTTTTGATTTGGGGACTTTCTTGAGATATAATGAACGGGGTTCAGCGGCGGGATGGAAGTGTGGGGTATGTCACGCAGGGTTAACCGTGGAGGGGTTGCAGGTCGATGCATTTATGAGGGACATTCTTGAGGAGCTGAAGGAGCGGAGGGATGGGGGGGAGGGGGAGGAGTTGGACTCGATTCAAATAAATGATAAAGGGGAATGGAAGCTGTTTAATTCGAGCAAGGCCGCAGAGGAACGCGCAAACAACCGAAAGAGGAAGGCGGAGGTTGCAACGGAGGCTGAGGGGGGGGGAGAAAGAGGAGGAGGACGAGGAGAAGAAGGGAGAAGAGGGGGAGGAGGAGGAGGGGCGGTGAGTGTGGATGTTGATGATGATGGTGTGGCAGTCTTGACAGAGGCGGGTTCGAGGAGGTCTTCGGCGGGAGGGGGAGAGGGTGGAAGTGGAAGTGGGGGCCAGCAGCAGAACGAGGGGGAGGGAGGGTGGGAAGGACAAAGAGGAGGGGAAGGAAGGGGAGGAGGAGGGCGGCCAGTGGGGGCGTCGGTTGCGATTGACCTTACTGTGAGCAGTGACGAGGAGCCTGAGGACAACGGAAAGGGAAACATGGACGAGGAAGAGGACGAGGAAGGGTTGGTGAAGAGTAGCCGAAAGCGCCGCGGGCGGTTTATCGAAGACGACGAGTCAGAGGATGAGGACGAGAACGAGGCTGAGGGACGGGGTGAGAAGCACCACGCGGGCACCGTCGAAGGGATGCGACATCATCCCGCCATTTGTGCTGCTGCTACCACCACTGCCCTTGGGAATGCTGATTCTGCGACCGCCCGGCGCCTTCCCCTCGCACCCGCTTCCGCGCTCGCATCAGTCCCTGCACCCTTTGCGGCTCCTACGGCCGAGCCGGCAGAGCCAACAGCGCCTGCATCCATCCATACCCATGCCGCAGCGTTATCCCCTACTCCCTCAGCAGCAGGAACAGGAACAGCAATACTCCCCAGGTCTGTGCAAGCAGTAGCACCAGCAGCACAAGCAGCAGCAGTGGCGATATCAGAGCCCGCAGGCTCTGGAGGAGAGGCGCTGTCGATGTCAAATGAACTAACTCTTCCCAATGACATAAATGACCTGTGGGCATGAATGAGGGAAGAAAGCGGAGAAGGAGGAGACTTCCAAGTGAAGATTGTTCGTCCCACGGACGTATTGACAAGTGGGCAGAGGGGGGGAAAGGGAGCAAAGAGAATAGAAGAATGTACATAAACACAAGTAGTAGTAGCAGAGGGGGGGAAAGGGAGCAAAGAGAATAGAAGAATGTACATAAACACAAGTAGTAGGAGAAGAAAAAGGGTCCGGCGGAATTTCGTAATGTGTTGTGTGTGGGGAAAGACTGTGGTCACGGAGACGGAGGCAATGAGAGGATGAGTGAACGAGTGGTCGAGAGAGGGAAGACGAGTTGGGGTAGAGTTGCGAATGACGGGCAGCAGCTATCGAAGGGGAAACCCAAGAGAGGGATTGCGGCGGCACCAAGAAATGTACATCTATTTAGATAGAGAATGAAAGTAGGAGAGAGTAAGGAACGCGAAAGATGTGGAGGATGGGGGAAAGCGGCGGGAGGTAAATGGGTAAACGAGTTAGTCAGTGTACACACCAGCTACCATAAATGAAATCAAGAATCATATCACTCCATACGCTCGTTCTAAAATCACACATAAAAAAAAATATGTGCCCTTGCTCTTCTTGCTATCTTCCTCTTCCTTCACTTTCTGTTGCCATCTTCCCTTCTATAAGTGTCTTTATACAAGAATACTCAATTGTACTTACACATTCATCTTTCCCCCTCCTTCTCCTCCCCTCTTCCTCCTTTTGGCAACCCTGGCACAACCCAGCCGGCACTCGCAGCAGTCTTCCGCCACTTTTTCTGTTTTCCGGCCCGATGACTCCCAAAATTGCACAAACTCCCCTCCCTGGCACTTCTTGAGCCGAACTGAATCGCCCTCTTGACTAAAGTGGCTGCTCCTTCCAGCCCTAACCCTTCCCTTGCCACGCGGCGTAAAATTTGTTTGTCTCCCACTCCCATGGGCAGGGTGAGAGAGTATTTAAGAGAGGGAGGGAGGGAGCGAAGGAGGGACATGACTTCTTCGTCGAGGTAGGGGAAGCGCGCTTCGCGGCTGTGGGAGGCGATGATGCGGTCGTCGCGGCCTAGATTTCTGTTCGAAGACATGTTTTTGTGGGTGGTGGACGAATGTGGGACCATGAAATGAAGAAAAGGAAGTGGAGTAAGGAAACATTCCATTCTTTCTCCAAAAGAGGTAAAGTGAGGGGAAAGATCACGGGTGAAAGAAATCACCTTTATCTTGGACGTGCTTTTTCTCCTGAGATCAAAGAAGGTATGGTGAAAACAAAACGGATCGCTTCGACTTGTATTAGTGGTGATGAAATGTGCCTGCCGACAGGTCATCTCCTCTACGGTGTTTCAACACACAGAAAGTGCAGGAAAGCGAGGAGTGGTTTTTAAAGCGGGTTTAATTCCATGGAATCATTCTACGGGCCACTTGACACCTTCCCCCTATCTGCGTCACACCTTTTTCTTTAAGATGCTTTCAACCCATTTTGAGAAGAACGCTAGGGGATTGGCAACGCCTGCGACCCGAAGATGTCGTCTTTCCTTCTAAAACACAGAATCAAAAAATAACACAGAAGAAATAAATTTGTATGATGGTTTTATAGGAAGATAAGATCAAAGACAAACGCACGACCGAATACATGTTTAAAAACATTTACCCTTTTTCCCCTCCGCCTTCTCACCTGGTCCATAGTCGCCCCATGTCCATCTCCAACTCCCTCGCCAATGCCTCCTCCCCCCCCCTCAAAAACGTCGACCGATGCCTGCCATACCCTGCTAGCTGCTCGTCGGCCCCAATCCCCAACAACACAACACGGGCTCGGCTTCGGTAGCGCAGGCGCGAAGACGAGGCTAGGACCAGAGAATGGGCAAGGGGGGAGGAAAGAGGAGCAGCGGGACAGGCAGCAGGAGCAGCAGTAGTGGGGGAAGGAGGGTTGGTCTGCGGTACTAACCAGCTCTTGCCAAGTTTGTGCACACGACACGGCTGGCGCTGCTTCTGTTGCTGCTGCTCCTTCTCTTGTTGTTGATGCTGCTGCTGCTCTAGCATACCGTTGCCTTCTCCTCCTCTGCCAACAGTAGTAAGCCAAAACGCCTTTTTCTGCGCCTTCAAACAGCAATGCCCACACAATCTTTCATTACATCCGGGCTTGAACACACGTTGACACACCTCCACCGAACACGGGCCCGGCAACTCCTTCCCCTTCTCTTCTTCCCTCCCTTCCTCCTCCGCTCCCTCCTTCGTCCCTCCATATCTCAACAATCCCTCCCCCTCCGTCTTTTTCAAGACCTGCCTCGCTTCCTCCTCCCCCTTCATCACCCTCCCCACCCCCCTTGCAGCATGCCAGAACGCACAAGCAATATTGAAGTCCATGGGGGTCTGACAAGGCAGAATCAAGCGCTTAACTACGCCTTCTTCCTTCTTAACCTCCTCTTCGTAGTCGTCGATATCTACCAACAGCAAACGCCAATGCCTTGAAGGGAAAAGCCTGCGGAGCTCTAGCCATCCAGCTAGGGCCGCCAAGCGATCAGGAGACCGATGTCCCCCTTGGAAATCAAAACAGACATTAATCAAATCGATGGGCGGATAAGTAGCGGCAGTGGTGAAGGCAGCAGCAGCGGCCGCAGCATCAGTAGTTGCGTCTTCCGCTCTTCTCTCTTCTTCTTCCTTTGTGAGTTGGAGGTGGGCAAGGGCTGCCAGTACTTGGCAGTCCAACCCTCCACTATACAACACCGCCACCCGAGCAGGTGGCCCAACACTGCGCTTTTCTTCCTCTTCTTTATCCTGATTCTCTTCTTTTTCCTCCTCTTCTTTATCTTGCTCCTCCTCGTCCACTTTAATCTTACTCTTGGCAAAAGAATGAAGTGAAGAAGAAACGAAAGGCAGGGGCGTCGGCGCGGACACCACACGCCGTCGTACCGCTTTGCCCAGCGCATATAGAAGCTTGTTGGTGGCATCAGATGGGGATGTAGGGAAAGGCTGTCGTTGTCGCTGCTGTCCTTGTTGTTCTTCTAGAAAAAGAGGAGTCCACGGCACGAGCTGCGGAGAGGAAAGGCCTGCAGAAGACGACGACAACGAAGACAGGTCCACGCACCAGAGCCCATCTACCTTAACCTCACTCCAGGCATTCAAGCCCTCTGTCTCCTCGTCTTCCTTCCCTGGAGGAGCGACGAGGGGAGCGCTGGTGGAGGCCACGGCCAACCACTCACCCCCTTCTATTGGTGCTGCTCCTCGAGCTGCTGCTGCCATATGCATGACCAGGCTCCGACGCCCCAACCGATCGCGTCCATAATGCACTGTTTTTGATGCCTTGTGGTAGTAAATCATGGCCCACGGCCCTTGGATGTTGGCCAGGGTCTGTCGCACGTGCCGGGAGATGAGGGAGGGAGGCAAGATATTTGTCTCGTGGTGAACTTCATCGTCCTTGTAATGGCCATCTTTTTCCCACGCCCTGCCCAATGCCTGCAAAACTGCTTTTGTGTCGCTTTCTCCTAGCCCTGGATTGGCGGTTGCTCGTGCTTCTGGTTCTTTATCCTCCGTAAGTCGCCCTGCGAAAACCTCCCCATTCCAAAGCAGGACGTTCCCGGCCTCGTCATGGGCAGGCTGAGGGTAAAGCTGGGGTCCACGCATGTGCAGCACCGATGTTAATAGAACCAGTTTCCAGTCGTGGTCAAGCGTCAGCGTCATGCTTCCTTGTTGGTCGGGTCCGCGCGTTGCAATGGCAGCCTCGAGCGCTCCCGTCCATTGCTGGGCGGTTGCCCCCACCGTTGGGTGGTGCAACAATACGGCAATGCCGCACATCTTGCCCCGAGCTACTGATTGGCCCAGGTCAATAGGCGTGAGGTATTCTTCGAATCATGGCCTGAATTGATTGTATGCGGTGTAGACAAAAAAGTTAGGAAATGCATTTTTGGGACAGTAGTTGGGGAGAGGGTTTGGTTCTTCTCAAACATATCGGCGAGCCAGGATTCTGGTGTTTGTATTGAGATCTTTCGTAGGAGACTTTCCCTTAAAAACTGCAAGGCTGCTGCTACTTCTACTGCTACCTGTGATGTCTGCCTCCGTGGCCGACAATGTAGAATCTGAAACGCGCTCGAGTGTGAGCGGTTGTGTTGTTGTGGTCTCGTGGGGAAAACCCTGAGGTGAGGAGGTCATCCCCATTCTTGCCCTCTACCCCTCTGTTTGCTGCAAGAACATCCACACGCCTCTCTCTTCCTACACACATAAAGGGCACAAACGTGCCGTTTAGATACTCTTGCCCCCGCGTTACTTCTTCTAGACGTCCAGCTTGGCCCGCGCGTAGTAGGGCTTCAGTCGTCAGATCCACCGTCCCGGCTTTTGCCTCCGCAGCTGTTGCAGTCCTTCGTACTCAACACCACCCGCGCGTGCTGTCCGCACATGCCCGAGCACAAGCGTATCCATGTCATTACGGGCCTACTGTGGTGTGGGCTTGCCAGTTTCCCTGCAGCACGTCTTGCAAGACCGTGCTTTTAGAAATGCATCAAAAGTATCATCATGCTCCGACATGAATACCAACACCTTTCCACCGATTCCTCTTGTAACAGGTCACTCGCCTCTCAAATCCCTTAGAAATCATGTTCGGACGTCTGTGGACAAAGTACAATGCGGCATTGGAGACGAACCCTCTGCTGATCAAGGCTATGACCTCCCTCACGGGCTTCACCCTCGGTGACATCCTCGCCCAGAAATTCGTTATGCCCGACGAGAAGGGTTACGACGTGATGCGTACCGCCCGTCTGGGTTCCTTCGGTTTCCTGGTTCACGGGCCCACTGGCCACTACTTCTACAGCTGGCTTGACAAGCAGATTCCGGGCACGGCCATGAAGACTGTTGCCACAAAGGTGGCTATCGATCAGCTCCTTTGGAACCCATGCTTCGGCGTCATGTTCTTCTCTTACCTAGGTTTGGCCGAGGGCAAGTCGTTTACGGACATCCAGGCCAAAATTAAGAATGATTTGACGACGGCGGTGGTGGGGTCGTGGACGGTGTGGATCCCTGCACACTTTGTGAACTTCCGTTTTGTGCCCTCCAGCCAGCGACTGGTACGTGTTCTGCTCTCTCAATCTAGCTTTGCCCCTTCCTCGACTGATTTTTTTTTCTGATGCACATCTTCTCTCTCCCTTCCCATCCCCCTACTATACACAGCTCTACATCAACTCCATCCAAATTGGGTACAACATCTTCTTGTCCTTCCTAGGGAACAAGAAGGTCGATGCACCCGAGGTTGTGAAGGAGGCGGAGGGCGCCGTGACTTCAGCGGTGGACAAGGCGAAATAGATATAAGGAAGCAAAGGTGAAGTACTTAAGTTGCGGGAGAGAGGAGGAAAGGAGGAAAGGCAGGAAGAGAGGAAGGGAGATGGAAATGCAAACAAGGGTCGTGGTAAAAGGCTATTTCGGGTGGGGAGGGGAGGTTGTGACGGTGGATGAGGAATGACGATGGTCAGAATCTGTTTGTCATGAGACGTCTAGGGTGTCCATGTGTGCGGGTGAGGAACATGACGATGCAGCTGCCGCAGCAGCGGCTACAGCAACAGCAGCGGCAGTAGCAAGAGTGTGGGGAAAAGGGTCATATGCCGGTCTAAATTATTCTGTAGGAGGATGATAAGAAGGGGGTGGGCGGTAAAGGTAAAAAGGGTTAGTAGGGTAAGGAGATCAGGAAAACCAAGAGGCTGCTGCTTTTCCTTGGCTGATGCTCACGTCCGAATAAGATGGGCACACGCAACGCGACAACATCAATCAAGTGGATACTGCGAGCGTGGCCACCGCCCCTTGACCAACATACAATGTACACAGCAAGGCCCCAAAAAATAAAACCACCAAGCGGGAAAATCCGTGGCACCACCATTATCGGCCATGTTCGCCATCACACGCCGTTTCCTGTGCCATTGTCCAGCTCAAAAGAGAGGCCCGGCTTGCCCTGTGGCCTGCGTTCGCCGCAAGTCAGAGGACAGCTTGCTTTTCTTCCTTGTCAGTTTTCTATTCAGCCTTTGTTTTTCCGTTTTACACGTGTGTTTCTTTATGGAATCTTTGCTCACCTTCCTCATTTCTAAACGTATGTTTCTCTCTTGTTTTTTCTCTTGTCTCTCTTTCTCCTTCATTACTCCTTTTATTTCTGTACCTTCTGTCCCTGACTGCCTTACGACATGGGTGGAAAGGCGCGCCATTTGTTCACGTCCGCGAGGAATGTAGCAGAGCAATCGAGGGGTATGACATATCTCGTGACGTGAAGGAGGGAGGGAAGGAGGCCGCACACCCGCTGCAGAAAAGAATAAACGCCGTACGATAAGATAGATGGCAATCACGCGCAGGAGAAAGAGCCGGAGATCAAGAGCAAGCAGTGGCATGCCGCTACAGAGGGGCATAAAGAGTCTGGAAAAAAATGTTGAGAGGATATTAAACGACAGATGGAGAAAGGGAGGGAGAAAGGTAGGCTTTCTAAAAAAAGAGAAGTGAAAGCTCGAGACAAAGCGTTCTGATTGCGCAAGACAAATCAGATGTCGTAGGAAAAATCAGAGGAAAGGTTTCGTTGACATTAACATAACCCATCGAGTAGCTTGCCTGACCGAAGTGCTCGCTGATTATTTTTTTGGGGTTTCTTACAAGTCCGCTACGATGTTCATCCCATATTCATATCCGTCTCTTTCTCTTTTCAGATTCCTCCTCGTCCTTCCCCACCACTACCCTCTCCAGACCTCCGCAATGCATGCCTCCTGCTTTGCCTTTAACCTATTGCTCTATTGCTGGCTGCTGCTGCTGCTGCTGCTGCTGCCACCTTCACCAACCATCACAGTCATGAAAGACAAGCACACACATCAGCCCCCTATGGTACTCATCCCATCTGACCTCCCCACCCCTTCCCACCCTCTTTCCCTCCCTTCATTCCTCCATCCTTCTCTCATGTCGAAGAACTCACCGACGAAGATCCACTGCTCTTATTACTGCTTGTAGTCGCCTCACTCGCCGTCACCCCCGCAGCCCCTCCTCCCCCCCCCCCCGCGGCATTTGCCCGCACCGGCGCAAAATACGGATGGGCCATTGCCTCCTGGGCCGTTAGCCTCTCTTGGTGATCATACCTCAACAACTTTCCCATAAAATCCAGGGCCTCGTCACTCACCAACGCCCTATTCTCCGGCGTCACGAACTTTCCCCAGGCTTTCTTCGAATGCCTCCCTAGAATCCCGTCAAACTGCGGATCCAACTCTAAGTCATACTTATCCAGGTACGTAAATAAATCATCCGTCCCCAGGACCTTGGCGATCTTCACCAGCTGGTCGTAATTATTATGCCCGTGGAAAAAAGGTTCCTTCCGGAACACCATCCCTGCAAACATGCATCCCAAGCTCCACATATCCAAGCTGTAATCATACTCCTGGAAATCCACCAAGAGTTCCGGTCCCTTAAAATACCGACTTGCTACCCGCACATTGTATTCCCTCCCGGGATGATAAAACTCGGCCAAGCCCCAATCGATCAACCGCAACTGCCTCCGTTCATGGTCTATCATCACATTGTGTGGCTTCACGTCCCTGTGCATGATACCATTCGAGTGACAATACTCCAATGCCTTGAGCAACTCATGTATATAAAATCTAATGTCCATGTCCGTCAGTGTGGGATACAACACCTTAAAATCCGTGTTATGAATGTACTCAAAAATCAACGACGGCGTCTTCGACTGCGGATCCCGCACCACATCCAAGAGCTCGATGATATTCGTCCCTCCGCACAAATTCTGCAAGATCTTGATCTCCCGCTTGATCTTTTTTTTCTTAACGGGTTTCAGAATCTTGACCACGCAGCGGGTGCCATTCGCCGCGTTCACCCCCTCAAACACCTCGCTGTACTTCCCCCGGCCGATCTTTCGTACCACCTCGTACTCTTCCTGATCCCCCCATGTGACCGTCAATCCTTCGTAGTCCCAATACTCTCGTGGCCGCTGCACATTCACATCTGTGTACGCCCGGGCGCGGCTCCCGCTCGTGCCCACGCCTGTTCCACTCATGCCTTTGTCGCGGAAGTCTCGGCAGGAGCTGCGGAGGAAGCAGAAGGGAGGAGAGGGAGGGCAGCTGCGACTGATGCCGCTGCTGGTGGTGAGGGAAGTTCTACTGCTGCTACTGGAATGGACAATGGCGGGGAGAGTGCCCTGAAGGTTAAGGAGAAAAGAATGTGGTGAGCAAGAGAGATAGGAAGGAGAGGGGAGGCTAGCTAGAGAAGATCCTTTGTTTTCCGCAGAACTTGATCACTTATTGTACGTACCACGCCTAGCAAAACTAATATGAAGTGTGCGACCGGTAGGGTGTACCTAGACGTCTTCCCTATGTTGGAAGACGGGGCGGGGCCGTACGGGTCTCACCACACCGAAAAAAAGAGTGAGGGGAGGTGATCACGCCGATGAGAGAGTGTCTCTCGCGCTCGACCCTGTATTTGTGGGGGGAGTTCGTGCAGGATGCCGCAAGGGTGAAAACCGTGGCCTCCACATCACCGTATACGGAGCAGGGTATTTTTTGGGCTCAGAAAGCTTCGAGGTATCCTTATCTTCCGAGTGAGGCTGCTGCTCGCTCGCCGTAGACAAAAGCGTGCCGTGCGTGCCGTTGCTCTCAGTGGCCCATTCTACCATCGCCATTCTTGTGACGAAATCAAAACGAATGGCATAGGCACCGTTTTTAATTTTTATTTTTCTGACTTCTTCCTTCTTGCTTTACGGTTGCTTTCGCTCACTTTCGATATCTCTTTTTAATTTCTCATTAACTTTTGATTACCTCGAAGACAAGCAAATAAATCACGACGAGCACCAGCATCCATGACAGGCACCTCCACCGCCTGCCCTTCGATTTCTGTTCGCCCTTTTTGACTCCTACATCCCCATTCAATAAATATGGCGCTGCATGCTTCTGCCAGTTCTCCTTCCATCGCGCCATGCCCGCCACTCCAGCCCGCAATACATCCAACTCCTGCTTCTCCATCGGAAAACGCCCTAGCAGCTCCTCTAGATAAGCAGCCAAATCCGCTGCGGTGCGAAACACCAGTCCATTCTCTCCATGCCGCACTAGCTCGGATAATGATGAGAACCCCAGTGCACACACCGGTACTTGACATCCAAACATATCCAGGACCTTCATGGGGAGATCGATACCGGAGGTGGAGGTATGCAGAGACACTCCCAAGTCCGCACACCCAACCAAGCGAGGGTAATCTTCCGCCTCTAACCACATCGTGCATACAGCGATACGTTGGAAGGGTAGCACTCGCATGCGTGCCTCGTACTCGGCCTTGAGGGGTCCTTTGCCCGTGACCACCACGACGATGAAAGGCTTCACGCTGCCTATTTCTTTCTCCCCAGCGGAGGAGTACGAAGACGAGATGGCTGCCGCTGCCCACTGGGCGTCCACAGTTTGTAAAGCCTCCAGGAGCAAATTAAAGTCTTCATCTTCCGTCCAACTCGTCGAGCTCACAATCAGCGCTGGCCGCTGAGCTTCTCGCAAGGCCACGTCGCTACTGCTACTGCCATTCCCCCTTCGCGTCGTAAAGAGAGTCTCTCCCTCTCCTACCACTACACCCGTCGCTGCTGTATACCGCTCTTCCACCTGCCATGCGCGTAGCTGCGCCTCGAGGCGCAAGAAAATCTGGTGGCGGTCAGCGACAGATGTGGGCCCAAAGAAGGATGGAGGGCGATCGTGTAGCACCTTGGCTTGAATGCCGAAATTGTTAAGAAGCCACAGGCGCATTGCTTCCGTCACGCACAAGTGTTTGTCTGCCAACCCTCCAAAGTACCGCTCGTATAATTGGGCAAGAGTAACTAAAGGGTGGTTGTCGCCTCGGGTGTGCGCGAGAATGGAGAAGCCGAGGTTGTGCCAGTCGATGACGAGGATAGCCCCACGCAGCTTGGCCACGGCCCACGCCACAAAGAGGGTTGGGATGCTTGGGGGATTCTGGACCAGGAGCATTTCGGGCCGTGTGGGCAGCTTGATGAGAAGGAGATCAAAGAGCTGGAAAAGTAGGGCGATGATTTTGATAGCGGCAAAGACGAGGAAACTCTTCTTGCTGTGTAAGGGGGGGGAAGGGAGATGAGTCTAATGCTCCTACTCTGCTCCTCAACAAAATTTCCCTTCTTACCGCAGCGCTTCACTGGCAAAGGGGTCAACGTAGTACACATGAATGTTCGGATGCTTTTCCACGGCGGGAATGCAGCGCTCGCCCCGGTAGCCCACCAAGGACACGTCCATGGCGGGGTCTTCTTGGGCGAGGCTGAGGGCATGGTATTGCATCCTCGGCGACCGTCCCACGTCACCCAGTACCAAAACCACTACGTGGCGACGACAACGCTCCGCATCTGGAGACGGCATATGAGACGGTATATCTTCCATACTTTGCTGCTATGTTGTGGGGGTGGTGCCTGGGGGGGCCGGGGGAGGTGAGTGAGGTAATGTGTGCGAGGCTTTTGAAGCAATTTACGAGACGTTGTTGTGATAACGGTCTTCGTTGTGGGGCCCATCCCAAAATGTGGCACAACCATTCTAAACCACGCACTATCCGACAAGAACGCACCAAAAGGCCGGCACAATTACCTCCATTACTTTAATGTTTGTTGACGACTGTGATGGAGTTTCTTGGGCCAGAATCTCGAGTTTTGTCCTATATGAAGTTCCTCAAGCAACCACTTTCCAGCAACCCCACCCACCGATCTCACAGCCATGCTAATGAAAACGCAGACCACGACTCGCTTGACGTCGACAACGACAACGGGAAGGTAAGACATTCCGTAATTATAGCTGCATTTCTCGGAGTGTCAAAAGTACAAATTTCCCCGTCCCTATGAATAGCCATGGCACCTCCAGCACCACGTCCTCGTCCTCGTCGTCCTACCCATCACCAGAGTACATTCGGCGACAATACCAGATGCGCCAAAAGATTGTGAAAAACGATGTTTTGAAAGAAGAGCTATACATGCACGAGCTCGAGGCGAAATTGGCCAGTCTTCGAACGCCCGCCAAGACACCATTGAGCCGGACGGACACAAGCCAAGCCGCCCAAACATTACTTTCCGAGCAAGCAGCAGGGCATGCACTCCTTTTGAGAAATCAGAGTGCATCGTCAAATCAAATGGCGATGGCTATGGCCCCGTTGGCCCGTCACCCAGTCTTAGACCGCACCGACCAAGCTCTTCCCGCCCTCCTTCCCATGCATGTGCCTCTGAAGTCCCTGTCTATTTTGCAAGTTGGACGCTTGCTGCAGCATCATAATCTGACGTCCTACATTGAACCTTTCGCACGAAACTATGTAGATGGAGTCATTTTGGCGGTGCGTTTATAATCGGGGCGTGAGTTGGGTGTTCTTGCTCTCCCCGAAAAAATAGTAGAGACATAGATCCGCCCATCTCATAATTTCCCTTACAGGAAACTACGCTGTCCCATGACGATCTCTGTGAACTCGGTGTGCACATTCGCTTGCATCGCGTGCGGTTGTTTAAGGTCATTCAGGAGTTCAAGCGCCATGGAGTGCCTCCGTCGATGCTTTATCGACATCAGAGGGAAGAAGAGCTGCCTGCCTCCCACGCCGATGATTCAGATTATGAAGATGAAGAGAACAGCTATAAATATTTGATTGGCGTCCGTTCGACTGATACCTTAGACGAAGCATTTGCCGGTCGAGAGTCGGCAGCCTCCTTCTCGACTGTCATGGAGGGGGAGGGAAAGGAGGAGGGAATCATACGGCAGGAGGCAGCGACCAGGACAAATAGGGTTGCGGGATGTAAAACTTAAGAGAGATCTCAAAGGCCTTGTCTTGTGAAGATGTATACTTAGATAAAATAATGGTCCGGCCAATAATCTGATATCTCTATGCCATTTTGTCGTTTACATTGAAAGCGTCTCAATTTTTCTTTTCACCAACAAAAAGATAGATTATATACTCGTCGTCTTACATTCCAAACGGTCTGAGGGGAGAAAATTACAGTTAGCACCCACTGAGGCACATTATTCAGAGCTACTGGCCACCCACTTAGCTCCAATACCTTTGATGAATGTTTGCATTGGTAAAGATATCGACGCCGGAAGTGAAGAGCCAAAATCTGGGACCGCTCACCAGCTCCTAGGAGGCTAAGAAAGCGGAGCACTCACAGAGAATATACATGGAAGAGAGTTATTGAGTAATTAGGAGAATATCATGGTCTGTGAGAGGATAAACGTGTCGTTATTGCACCATCTACTTCCTAAAAAAGGTATTATGTGAACTAGGGGCTGCAACCCAGCAACGTGAATGACGAAGAACAACCTCCTTCGGAACCCCCGAATAAGAAACGGCTCAACCCCGCTCAGCCCAACGGCTTTCGGGGGGTTCACTCACCAAAGGATGCCTCCAAAATTGTCACGCTTCTTTTCCACGCCGCCATTGATTTCTGGCACAATCGATAAATGTGCCGTGTTGACCTTGCACAACTTTTCAATTGTAGACCGAAGGGCATCCGCTCGCTCCTCCACTAAACCGAAGCTTGCAGGCCCCAAAAAATGGCCTCTGCGAACTCCACGAATTCCCTACAAATGGACAAATCTGGCGCCTCCATCAGCAGACCATTGAATGCTGTCGCAGAGAATTCGAATCGTCTCGCAATGTCCCATCGCAAGAAACTCTCAACAAGGGAAGACGTGCCGCTCGTTCGTGTCCGAAAAGAGGTGAGACTGAGGGAATACGATGACAGCCGGAGCCAGAGCTATTTCTCCACCTCATATGTCATTCCTTATTTGCAGCGCCAAGAGATCGATGCCATTAAGCATAAAAATGAAGTTTTTCGGCTGGACGCCATCCAAGGAACCCGAGAGGCCAAAATCAATGTCAAATCCGGCGCGGCACATGAAGTAGCGAGCCTCCAGGACCAGGCGGAGATGTACTTTCAGCGCATACAGGTGGAAAAGGTGTGTGTATATGGAATAAATGTCATTGATATAAAAAAATCACCATTTTCAGACGTATTCCCTTTTGATAACGACAGAGGAAGATTGGGGAGCTGGAAAAACAGTTGAAGGTCGCCCAGATGAAGGTCCTAGATCAGAAGCAAAGGATGGGCGGTGTGAATGCCTCCAAGGAAAATGACGCCTTGATTGCCAAGCAGACTCACATCCTTGAGAACCGCCTGGACAAGACCTTGGTCAAATTCAACCAGGCGCTGGCGGAGGTGAGTGCGTGAGTGTGTTTGGGGCTTTCGCGTGTGGAGGTGTCTATATATGCCACATTTCGCATCATGTTTATGTAGAGCATCTGAGATAAACTGGTCACCCAGCTGTAAGGATCAATCGGCTATATGCACGCTTACTTAGCGAATTTGTTCTTATACATGCACACATCCGCCATAGAACAAGAGACTCCGAGAGCGCATCGACAGTCTGCGCATGGATCGCGTCGTATATGACAGTGTCTACAAGCGGTTAGAGCGCTGCTTGCACGAAAAGAAGAAGGAGATGGGGCTAGTGATTGAAGACGCCAAACGTGTTTGTGTCGCGCGAGATAAGGCCAAGAGCGATCTTGTCATCATGAAGCAGCAGGCTGAGAAGGAGAAGGCGGAGTTCGAGCGAGAATGGCGGGAGCTGGGCCGCTTGATTGAGGAAGATCGACATACGCGGGAAGCAATGAAGAAAAAACTAGAACTGGACCACCGAGGTCAACGACACCAACAGCAATCACGGCTCTCGCCACCTGCTTCCGGCGGTGGGTCTCTCGGTAGAATCGCGGGCAAGACGGAAAACACTTTCCCAGTGAAAAAGGCCCCTGCTTCAGGAGAAGTTTCCGCCGTCGATGGACCCCCTAACATGAACATGCCCAAGGACAAGACAGCCGCCGCTAGCGCGTTTACTTCTTCTGCCACTGTGGTAGCCTCAACCGTGGACCCCCTCCTCTTGCTCTCCCCCGAAAAACTGCAACTTTACGAGGACGCCTTCGCCAAAGTGCAGGAGGCCACGGGCATTAATGACATTGATGAGATGGTTAATAAGCTTCTCGAGGCGGAGGAGAAGAACTTTTCGCTGTTTAACTACATTAATGAGCTTAACAACGAGATAGACCAGCTGGAGCTACTGATTGGGGAAAACAGAGTGGAGATGGAGAAGCACAAGGGCCAAGGCAGCAGCGCTGACACGCAGCAAAAGCGGCTGGCTCGCGTGGGTGCAAACCGTTTACAGCACCTCAAAACTAAGGCTGAAGAGTATGAACTGAAATATAGCACGGCCACTAAGACCATCAATCAGCTAAAGACGGGCATCCACGGTATCTTTTCGCGTCTGGGTTGCGCTAGCACTACACCCATGGAAGAGATGTTAGGGAACCAAGGTGTCACTGAATCCAATATAATGCAGTACCTGGGCTTTATTGAACAGCGCACGATTGAAATTCTTCAGCTCTACACCGCGAGTCAGGCCGGTGCCACGGGCTATATTGGGAACACCGGGATTATGGCACTACCGACCTCGTCGCTCACCACGGTGGAGTCTTCCTCCTTATCGTTGGACAAGTCACCGCATGAAAGAGAAGATACACGCGCGTCACCCCCTGCCTCGGCGGGTGATCATCACAATGACGCGAATCCTGAATATGATGAAGCCAGCGCCACTATCGACGAAGATGACGATGATGACAGCGATGACCGTCCCTTGACGCGGCAGGAGCTGCAAAATAAAGCCCTCAAGCGGTTGAATGTGGGCAACGCGAAGCTGCGTGATGACAGTAAGGTCATAGGATGTGCGCGAACAGGATCTGGGAGCAGGAAATAAAGCGAGGGCAATGCGGCGCGGTTCAGTTAGAAAGATATCTGTATGACGAAATGTAGATGCAGCAGCTTGGTTTAAAGACAATTAACGTAAGAGGTAAAAATAGACGTTGTTCTTGATTTTTCGCTCCTTCGGTTGGTTCGGTTGGTTCGCATGCGCACGTCTACATCTATCAAATAAAACATGTGCAGTGTGTATGTGATGGTTGAAGCTTTCTCAAGAGCCTTGATAATTGTGACAAAGCAACACAGACGCAGGGTTTTTGATGTCGCACATTCAACCTTTTCCGAAGCGCAATTGCTATGTGCATCTGTGTGTAAGATGATTTATTTATGACCACATTGCTATACTGATGCACTTGCAACCATATTAGCATATGAATGATTATGTTCGTGTGTGTATGTTGTGTAGGTTTTCGTAAACTTCTCATGCGCATATGCGTGGTCGTGCCTTTCTTTCTTTCTAATCCTGCCAATCATGATACATTCAATACAAACCTTTCAGAGTCAGCGCTACAGAAGAAAGGGATGTACACCATTGCCTGAGGGAAAAAGGACAATGTCAAAGCTATCGTTGTCGTACAGTGGCCTTCCTCTCGTATCTCCCTCTTTTCTCTCTCTCGTCCTTTTTGATCTGTCGAGCTTAGAAAACTCAGGGTGCCGCCTTAACCATCCCCACCGAGCGGCAATATACACATGTACCCCAGATGCCACAATTCGAGGAGCGGTTCCACTGTTCCTGGCATTGAGTATGCACAGATTGGCCACACAGCACGCAGTAGGAAAGGGGATCATGGCTACCATCTTCCTCCAAGATGACTTCGAAGCAAATGGCGCACTCAAGCTCGCTTGTTAAAAGCTTCTGCGGACCAGGACCCTTGAGATCCGCAGCAGGACGCGCGGTTTCAGCAGCGGCGGCACTTAATGGCTCCAGGCGGAGGTGCGCCAAGCGATCTATTTTGAATGTTGTCGAGAATTCATGATTAGGATAGCCAGACCTTCTGTCTGTGACAAACATATGACAGACTGCAAAGTGCGCGCGCGAATCTTCGACAAATGCCCACACAATCTCTTCAGAGATGCAAAACTTTTACGTACCCGAATCGAGCGCGATCGCAAATTCGTCCACCGGGAGGCTTTGGCCAGCCTGCAGCATTCCTGGCGTCATCCCAAGCACCCGGACTGCCACAAACAACTGAAGTCAAGATAAGAGAGCAGGAGAGGAGACGTTAAAATCGGAGCCTCAGTAAATTCGCTGAATAAAAGAAACAAGACTTCACAATCATCCACTCCCATTACTTACCTGATGCTTGCATGCATACCGCGATCCTTGTTTTTGGTTGTCTGGGCAACTACATGTCCCTACACACTTGCGCTCGACCCCTCTACGACCGCTGTTCACGACCTCGAATTCGACGGTATAGGTGCTCCCCGAGTTGAAGCTTGACACTTGGAAAGTGCCCGAGGGATTATGCGTGCCCTCCTCTACTAACCCGCGCGTACCACGCAAATCCCCACTAATACAAGCAAAGCGCTGCGACAAGGCACGCACCAGGCGAGCGTCATTCACGACGGGCCCCTTCTTCTTGCGCGGAGGTCCAGCTCCGCCGCTCCTGTAAGCCGCCCTACCCATGAAAGCTGTCGCACTGGCCGTGCCATTGCTGTTTCCGGCAGTTCCTTCTCCACCTCTCCTATCACCGCAAGCAGCTGCCGCCGCATCCAAATACTGCTTCTTCTTGTTTACCCTCTTAGCCCTCCGGCGGGAGGATGTTTCCATCTCGACATCCCGTGCTATAATTCCATCACCACCCCCACCTCCACCAGCTGCACTTGAAGCAGCGAGTGTACCAACAGCAGCTGCATCAGTCTCGGCGGTAGCCATAGCAGCACGAGCGGCAGCCCTAATTACCTCTTCTTGCTTCACGGCATGCGTGCGCCCCCTCCTCTCTACCGCTACATCAGTCTCCTCCTCTGTGCCAGCTGCAGTGATAGCAGCAGCAGCAGCAACTGCAGCAGCAGTAGTGCCCTCCCCCTCAACGGACCTGCCCTTTAAGACCTGCTCCCCGCGCATTGTCAAACGATAAACCGTCACAAATGCCAGCGCCTCTATCTTCTTCTTGCTCGCCCTTCGCCGACGCCGAGGAGATCCACAGGCCTTCATCTTCACCCCCTCTTTCCATTCACTTTCTCCCCCTCCCCCCTTCCTCTCAATTTCCTCCTGCTTTACTTCCCGCTTTTCCTCCTTGATCTCATCCTGCTTCGCCTCCTTCATCTCCTCTGCAGCCGCCAGCAGTCCCTTGCCCACCGCCCTCGTCACTGAATTATTGATCGGGCCAGTCCGATGCTTGGCAATACCCAACGACTCAGCCGCATTCTTGTGAATAGCCGGGATGTCTGCCGAACCCCCCTCCGCGAGAACCGCCTTGAGCACCATCAACTCCCATTCGGTCGGCTTGGCTGGACGCTTCTTTGCCGCTGCCGTGCGCTTGACTGGGAGGAAGACCATCTGTTCATCTTCCTCCTCCTTCTCTTCATTCTTCGAACCCCTCCTTTTTCAGTTTCCGCTTGTTTTTGCCCTTCTTCGCCTTGCCGCTCGCAGACAACGCTGCCACCGCTGCAGCCCTCGCCTCCTCAGCTGTCACATCCCGGTCCTGAGCCCCTCCTTCCCTTTTCATGTCCACCTTCTCGTCCAAGCCTCGATTCAACTGCCGAATGATTTCAAGGCGTTTCCCTTCTGTCCCTTTCTCGTCATTGATTGTCAATTGGAAGAAGCTCTCCAGGAGCGACATCTCATCCGCGAGGAGACTTGGAGGGAAGAAGACGCTCCAGTGCTCAAACATGTTGAGGAGGTTTCGGATTTGCTGCGGTGTCACGCATTTGAGACAGCTGTGTGATATGAAATTAGAGGAAAAGTGGGATGAGGGAGGGAGAAGATGACTCAGACTGCGAAAGTTAAGCCGTCCAGCGGCGAAGAGGAAGAAGGAATGCGTGAGGGAAAAGGCACACACAAGCAAAATAGCACCCCTTTGTTCACACAGGACGCTGCCAAGATGGATCTGATTGTGATACATACTAACGTTCACTCTCGACCCGCCGACACAACACGCGTACCGCCAGAATGTCATCGGTATGCCATTAATTTCTGTGACAGACCCAAAGCGCCAGCAGCCCTTGGGAATCAGCTTGTTTTCTTTCTCGCAACGACCGTGGCATTGGCTGCGACCCGAACGGGCGTGCTCCAAGGCGAAGAAGTCAGACATAATAACTTGCTTGCTGTGGGAGAAGGGATCAGGGGATGGGGAGTGAGGGGCCGGTAAATGTGGGGCATGCTAGGTCAAGTTGCTGTGGATGAATTTTGGAGGAAGGATCCATTCTGGCATTCAGTGCTCGTAAGACGTGCTACCCACCGCGATCCACCCTATTTTCTCGTCTACGCAATGGCAAGAAACCGGTGGACGTGGTGGTGCACCGGGTGGATGTGTGGATTATGTGTAAGCGGATGATTGTTAGTCCATTAGAAGGGAGTGGGACGTAGGGAAATCTGTCAACCTTCCTCGCTGAGCCCCTGCATGCATGAATACAAACACGCTGCAACTTTGACGCCATGAGGACAGAGCGAGCTCTAAGAGCAATGACCGCTGCTCCTGTCAATACAGTTTTGACTTTCATCCTGCGCTCCTCGTCCACCTTTTCTTCGAAGGAAGAAATACAATTTAGCGAAGACAACTCCACCAACACTCCATACAGCCATAATCGCCACCACGAAGAGGAGGTCACGGCCTCCTTCCTTTCCTATCCCTCACACATAGGTGCTTCGCTTCCGTACGAACGCCGCCATGCTCACCTGGACCTAATCCAGAATGCAACAGCTTGTCGGTGTCCCGGCAGCTTAGGCGGCGGCTTAGGTAAGAAGGATTTTGTGGTGGAACGTAGTGGATGCACTCGTGAGAGGTGATCGTGTTAATATGCTACCGCTGTGTGCGGAAGCGCTGAGTTAGAGAGAGACAAGCCCCAATCTCATGTACCTCAGTTGGCCTCCTTGGGATGTGTGTGACAAGGAAGAATATAGAGGCTTCCTTTCTAGCAAGTCGTCCCGTTTTCTCAAGAGTGAAGAGGGGGAAGGGAAGGGGAAGGGGAAGGGGAAGGGGAAGGGGAAGGGGGAGGAGGGGGAAGAGGAGGAAGAAAGGGGAAGCCATCCCCGGCATTCCATATCAAGTCTAATTCCAGGTGCACAAGCAGTCATTCGTTTGGCTTTGAGGAGAAGAGTGTCAAGGTGGTGACAAGCGAGGACACACATTTGACGGAGCTCTTCCTTTTTTCCCGTCAGAAGAAATTTGGGATGGAGTCAGGCATTAAGATGTGCGAGAACTCTAAGCATGGAGGAATGTTAAGAAGTCGCTCCTGATAAGCTTACATGTGCCATGAAGAAGAAGATCGATGGCATCCGGGGAAGAATGGTAGCCATGGAGAGAGAAGCGGCGCGAGAGGAGAAAATGGGGGAGAATCGGGAAAAGAGTAGAAGCCTGCGACGGGAGATTACGTAAGTTACCAAGGCTTGGTACCGCGCAAATGAAAGAGCCAGCAATGTGGTAAGCGATCTCCATTTCAAGACGACCGCCTTTCTCTTTCAACGGTTTGATGTAATCATCGCTCCGAAATTGGGTGTGGGGAGGATGTTAGGGGGGACGAGTATTCTGACGGCTGGGACCAAGTAGACGACGCGTTTCCAGTGGCATAGCTCTTCAACAAGCGTATCAGGATGATGGCCGAGGTATGTAGGAGGGTCGTGTTGGATCTGGAGGAGCATGGCACGAGGCAGACGTGCAGCTCTTGCGGTCTGGTCAACGAGGGGTTAGAGGGCAGCAAAGTTTTAAAGTGTGAACGTTGCGGATACAATAAAGACTGGGAAATAATTCTGCCAAGGGCCACTGGTTGAAAGCACTCGTTGGTTGGAGGGATCATATAGTATAGTGTCGTTGTTTGCCCCATAACGCTTTTTCGTGAGCATTTTATTTGAAGTCAGGTAGGTGCGTGGTGCCTGTCCTACAAATGGATGTTCAAGAAAAAGGTAAATAACTGTTACGATGATTGCCCAGTATTCCATTTAGGGTATCAAACAAGCCATTTTGGTCTTCCTTTCCTCTATCCTCCTTTTCCTTCCCTCTTTCGTTTGACGCGATTTATTCAGCCCAAAGCATTTTATTCCAATAGATACGGGCATACAAAGAATCCCGAGTCATCAATGGTAGCCTGAGCGTCATTCATGAATGAAAAGTCATCAAAGCATTGATGACCCATTGGTGACCTCCCACCATGGTGACGGCACTGGCGAGGAGGGTTTGCGGTGATGCAATGAATACCCTCATGCACACACACCCCTTCCCATATTCTCAGCTTCTCTCCCCCTTTCCTTTCTCATCACTCATCTCTATATACAGATCTTCATGACCCCCAATCATTGAAGTGGCCGAAATTCCTCTCACTCGGCCCGCGGCCCGTGTCCTCTGCCCCCTCTGTGGTCTGTCCATGGAGGGCAATGCCGCCAACCGTTGTGCCCATCGTCCGCGCGCTCGCAGGGACAAGGAGCCGAAGCAGCAAGAGCGGAAGGCCAGAAACACTTCGACGAACAAGAAGCGCAAGCACCCGGACGCTGCCGCTGCTGCTGCCACTGCTGGTGCTCCATCCGCCCCCGCTGCGGAGCTCGTGCCCCGCCATTATACAGTCTCGATTGCAGTGGCGGGCTCGATTGTGCTGAACGCCCAGTCGCCCGAGTTGCGGACGTACTTGATAGGTGAAATTGCACGTGCAGCGGCCATCTTTCAGGTGGATGAGATCGTCGTATTTGCAGACGCTTCGGGCGCGGGGGCGTCGTACAATTGGGGCGATCCCAATCTCTTCTTCGGTCGTCTTTTGCAGTACATTGAGACGCCACAGTACCTCCGGAAGGCTATCTTTCCCCACCACTCTGATCTGCGCTTTGCCGGATTGCTCAACCCCCTGGATGCGCCTCATCATCCACGTGCACACGAACAGATGGTCTATCGAGAGGGCGTGACGGTCGATACACCTGCCAGTATCTCAGGAGGCTCCCTTGTCAATGTTGGCCTGCGGAACTACATCCACCTCGACCGGCGCCTCAAGCCCGGCGTCCGTGTCACGGTGAAGATGACCTCGGCTGCTTCTTCATCTGGATCATCACGCAAGTACCAAGCTTCCCCACAACAAGAGATGGAGGGCGTGGCCGTCTCCCCCGAGGCGCCCCGCGAAACACACGGCCTCTACTGGGGCTACACAACCCGCCTAGCCAAAAGCCTGACCGAGGTCTTTGCCGGAAGCCCTTACAAAGAGGGATACGACTTGACGGTGGGTACGTCAGAGAGGGGACATCAGAGCATTGATGACGAGGATTTTGCTTTGCCAGCTTTTCGGCACCTGTTGGTTGTGTTTGGTGGGGTAGCGGGCCTGGAAGCGTGTGTCGAGGCAGCGGAGGATTTAGATCTGCCTGCGGGCAAGACACACACGCTGTTTGACAAATGGTTGAATGTGTGCCCAGACCAGGGCAGTCGCACCATTCGAACGGAGGAGGCAGTGCCTATTACCATGGCGAGGTTGCGCCCTTTCATTGTCAAGAGCGGACGGAGGGAGAAGTAAGAGAGAAAGGAAAGAAACATGAGCAAAATGTCCAAATGTTCATTGGTGATTGATTTCGTGATTTTATTTATTGAGTGCTTGAAGAAGCTTTCGCAAGAAGATCCACCAACTCACGGCCATAAATGAAGGCGGCATTCCCCGCAATTGCCCTCCGGACCTCCAGCGCTTTTCTCACCGTCGGCTCCATCCCCTCCACTTCCTCTTTCTTTTTTTCCTCCTCCATCGGTGGAGCAATTCCTTCCACAAGCCCTATACATCTCCCTTCATCCCTTAAATCCAACAAAGGGGCACCACACATCCCATCACCCAATTCACGGTCCATGACAGCAAAGCCACGGCTGTGTCGGTCCTTGTACTTATTCACCGTGCCCATACTCACACACAGTCGACGGGGCTCCTCGTCTGCTTTCAGATCTAAATGTACCGTCTTGCCAGTATCGGAGTCTTCAAGTATCCCGGCAGTGTTGTTGTCGTAGTTGTTGTCATGGGCACTGCCTATTCCCTTTCCTTCGCGCTCCACTGCAAAACCTGGCGAGACCACGGGATGACCCGGCGCGGGTACGTTGCTGCCCAGTACAAGGGGCTCAAGTCGCAGTCCATACTTGGCCATCTGCCGTATGGCATATTCTTGATTCTGAAGTCGAAGCACACACACGTCTAGCGAGTCATGGTGGACGACGGTGGGCTGTAGTAGGAATCGCTTCACTACCGGGCCCCTCCTCCCATCTGTTACATGCAGCGTGCACAGGGTGTGTTCATCTTTCACGTACTCCAGCCATGGCAACGGGTAAAGTTTTGGCCAGCGCCAGGGTGCCGTCACATGTGAGCAGGTGAAGAAATAGAGGGGAACATTTGCTGCTTCGACAGGGCTCGTGCTGCCTCCTTTCCCTGCAGGCGGGTGCACGCAAAAGGCCGTGCCTCGACTGAGCATTTCGTACCGCATCATGCCTTGGTCAGGCAGTTGGAACCAGGAAGTGATAGAGACACTCATGCGATGTAATGGTAAGGTAGCACCGCTGCTATTGCTGGTGCACAAGGCGCGGCGGGCTGCCATGGTCCTGTGTGTGGGGGGTGCATTCGCGGGAAGGAGGTTGGATGCAAAGACCGGGTTCCCATTTGTACTGAGCCACATAACGCCCGACAGCTCGCTGCCCAGACATCATGTATGTGCTATCTGCTCTCGTGATACAGGCACGACAGGGCCTAGAGGCGAGGCTTAACCTCCCGATGAATTGCTCACATGCCAAGTATCATCCCACTTAACTCATCCACACGAGGGAAAGGTTAACGTACGTATGCCATGGACCAAGACAAGACCCCTAGCCAAGCAGTTCCGCAGTGTTGTAAGCGTCTCGTCACATTTCAAGGTCCCAGATCAAGGCATGACGGAGTACGAGCTGCTCAGCCGGGGCACTGCCTTTTGCCTCTCCCAACCTGGCCCTCTTCCTTCTGCTCCTGAAGTCGTCCTCGTAACCTGCTCCCACGTCCTGGCACCCTATAAATGGCGACAGCATTTTAAAGAACCGTGGCTTGACTTTGTAAATGACGAGCACGTCGAGTACCGAATTCAGGCGTGGAAACAGGAGGAGAGCGACCCCAGCAGAATTCAGCTGGGTGCCGAGACGAGGGTGTACGGCAAGTCAGTTCACCACCATAGTCTAGACTTATGTATGCTACCTATACATAAGAATACAGTAGATGCATATGAATTACTATCATTGGAGGACAGGGACCAACAAGAGCCCCTTGCAGAGGGCGAGGAATTGACATTTCTAGGCTTTCCCTCCGCCATAAACTGTCCTGGCGAGGAACAGCGCGAGAAGCTTGGCGTGCTAACCCCACGTCGAGTGCAAGGGCGGGCGCTCGCATCGATCCGCGACAAACAGGGTCGAACTTATGCCAAGACAGAAGAGAGACTGACGGTGGGCATGAGTGGTGGGCCGGTGGTCGATCGGCACGGGCGATGTTGCGGCATCTTTCAAGGCATTCTGCCCCCGCCGCCTCAATCCCCCGCAGAAGAAGAGGCGCAAGCCGCCTGTGATCTCGACCCTATGCTTCGGTCACTTCAAGTAGAAGAATGGGAACGGCATGCCGGGTTCATCCCCCTGACGGCTGTCCGTGCATTTCTTGAAATTAATTTAGTCAAATATTGAGCGAATACAAGAAAATTGGCGACTGTTTTGTAGTATCACACGCATCGACTTTTGTTTAAGTTGCTTGCAATCTCCTGTTGTGTCTTCTCACTTCGACAATGTACATACATACATAAATGAAACGCAATCTTACACACGCATATACATAGGCACTGTTTGTAAGTTTTCCGCCCTCCCCCGGAGCGTACTGGCCGATTATCGAGGATTGCATGAGCTACCGATGCGGCTCCTTCCGAACACAGCCTTTTTTGAAGATATAGCGGCATCACAGCTTGACAGCACATCGCTGCTTGCCCAGGACTGCTGCTACTTGCTCTTGATGTTGGCGCGCAGTCGGGTCTCGTCCTTCGCCATGTGCTGTTGTGTGCTTATACTGTCACAGAGCTGACCACTCAATTCAGATACTTGCTGTGTGGTGACGTGGAGATCGTGCCTTAGGCGGGCCAGCTGCTGCCTGCTCATATTGAGGTCGTGAGTTGTGGATGTGAGCTGGAATAGCAGGGCCTCTTTTTCTTGGTTTGCGCGCTGCAGAGCTTCTCTTTCGTGCCACAGTCCCCGATGGAGCTCATCGATTACGCCCTTGTGCTCTGTCCGAATACGCTGCAGTATTCGGGCATGGCGCGCCTGAAAATCGCAGATGGCGGGGTCTTGTTCGCGGAGCCATGTTTCGGCCTTTAGTAGCTTGAGCGCCGTTGCCTCTGCCTGCTGCTGGTAAGATTCTTGGAGCCCCTTCAATTTGACTTGCCATGCACTCTCGGACTTTTCCCGCTGGCGCTGCAATCGAGCCACCTCTCGGGTTTTGGATCCTAGCGTGGCCTCGACGGTAGATAATTGCTCCCTCACTGCCGCGAGCTCCACGTCACGTGCTTGTAGGTTCTCCACCAAACGCCGCTTGGCATGTACCCATTTTTCCTCTCGCGCAGCCGCTTCATGCCGGAATTGTTGCTTCTCGTGGACCAGCGATATGGCCTTCACTTCCGCTTTTCCTCGCGCCACTTCACTTTCCGTCAATCGTCGACTTAGATCCAGCAACTGCTGTCGGACCCCGCCTTGTTCGTCTTTTACGACCGTGCACAGTTCCGCGTATAAGGTTTCGCTCCGATGTTTTTCCCATCCCGCTTGCTGCACCTCCACCCGCATACGCAGCGCACGCTCGGCCTCCGCCTTGAGTTCCTGCTCGCGCCGCTCGTATTGCTCCATCAGCTGAGACTTGCCACGTATCACCTTCTCTTCTATATCAGCGTTCAGGCCATTCATCGATTCTTGTCGAGCTTCGAGGATACGGCGCAGTTCTCGACGGGCTTGCACCTCTCCTTCAGACGCTACCTCACACTGCCGCAAGGCCTCCTGCGCTTGTTCTCGATACCGCCCTACCATGCCATTCATCTCCTCCTCCCGGGCCTCATAAGCCTCGACTTGAGCTTGAAGCTCCTCCACCACACGCACCATCTCTGCAGCGTCCTGCTGCGTGACCTTCAGCGCTGCCGTCACCTCTGTGAGCTCCGCGCGCACTGCCTCGGCCTCCTCGAGCTGAGCGCAGACCCTCTGAGTCTCTCCAGCCATATTTGCTAGCTGCGTACGCAACCGTGGGAGGCATATTTCAGCGTCTCGGTATCGTATTTCTAATTTATTGTATTGTTCAGTCCACTTCGCCTCTCGGCTCTGTGCGCTTTGCTGGGCTTCGCGCAAGTGCTCCTCCAACGACTGGCATTTGTTATCGGCGGCCGCCAAGGCAGCCTTGGTCTTTCCCAAAATTTCTTCCAACATCGTTGTCGCAGAGTTGCCGCGTTGGTTTGGCTCTTGGTGCTGCTCGGCTTGGGCTTGCCGCAACGCCGCCAATTCCTGCTGCTGTTCCTGCAGCTGCGGCCCCGCCTTCATCAGCTCGTGGAGCAGCTCGTCAATCTGCACGTCTCTCTCCGCCAATGTCCGGCTAGTCTGAGACAATTCAAGGGCGGCCAGGTTGGTTTTCTCCAAAAGCATGGCATTTTCGGCACGCAGAAACCCGGACTGCTGCACCAGCTCCGCCACGGCTTCGTCTCCGATGGCCAGTGCAAGACTGTCATTCCCTTCCTCCTCCCCTTCGTCGGTTTCGCTAAATTTACTGCCCAGAAAATCATTTCCAGAAAGCTCTTGCGACCGAAGACTCATCTTATCGTAATGCCTCTCCGCACGGGCAAAGGCAGCTTGGTGAAGTTCCTCATTTTCCAGAGCCAATACTTCGGCCCGCCCTGCCAAGCACTCCAGCTTTCCAGCCTGCAATTGATTCAACTCCTCAAGCTCCTTGATCCGCGCGTCATAGGCAGCCATCAACGGTGTCATGGCGGCTGCGCTGGTGTTCCAGATAGGCAAATCAGGCATTCTCTCGGCTTGAGACCGCATGTGGGCACCATTGTTGGTTTTGAGCTGGTAGGCTTTGAGCTCCTTGATGCAGCGTTGGAGTTGGTCCTCCAAGAAGCTATTCTCGGCCCTCAGCTCCTCCACCATCTCATCCTCTTCCCGCTGTTGCGAATGCCCGTGATGATGGCTATTCATTTTGGGCCTTGGTGCCTTGAAGGGGCCAGAGTTTAGGGAGCTTAGAGATAAAGAAGGTGCTTTGCCGGCGTAGGAAAAAGCCACCGGCCGACTCCCACAGCCACTCAGGGCACGCCCCAAAAATTATTGCCCTGTGTCGATGTGTGTGGGTCGAGGGTGATGCGGAAAGTGGGCGTGGGTTGCTTTAGGGGGGGGAATATCAAAATTGTTATGGGCCACGCGCCCATCATCACATGGCTAGGGGAGCCTCCATCTAGAAACCTGCAGTTTTGGTTCACGATGAGGCTAGCACACGCAACGGCACACTCCATGAGGTTGAATTCCATGCTCATGCCACCGTGGTTGAGGTTGATAGTCTGGTCGCCGGTTGCATGGATTTCTCCCGAGTAGTCACTTCTTTTGACGCCTCCATTGTTATTCTAGTAGTTCCTTCGCCATACACTCCCATTCCTTTATGGTCGTTGCGGCATGCCATCCCTTCACAATCCCACACAGAGCCCACCAGCCCTTGAATACATGCCGAGGGACGCTGAGATTCCCCTGGCAGATTTTCGGGCAGCTGGGTAGCCACCATCGACCTGCTCTGAAGCCCATCAGCGCTCGCTCAAGAAGCTCGATTGCAGCACTACTACGTGGACCTAAAACCAAAAATGGCACGGCGCATTAGATCAACTGCTATTGCTATTGCTGTTGCCATCCCCACTTCTAGCACATGTAGTACGAGTGGAAGCCGACTCCCGGCCCGCGGGCGAAAGGAAGCACATGCCCGTAATGGCTCTTCCTCGAAGCGTTCCCGCCATGATTTCTCGTCGGAGGAGGACGAGGAAAGAATGGTCCCCTACCACAAGCCCGCTCCAAAGCGAGGGCGCTCGTTTCCAGCTATAGGTGTGACAGGAGCAGGCTCCTCGTCGGGTGCTGTTGCTGCCCAGGGTCAGCGTAAGAGCGTGGTCACATCGCCTCGACGCCCTGATGCATGCTGGGGGGAAGAGCGCAAGGGCATGGAAGCGGATGACGAGAAGGAGGAGGATGGGGGGGTAGAGAGCGACGGAAATGACGACGATAATAGCGGTGAGTCCAGTCGCGGTAAGGGCAAGGAGAAATGTAAGACGAAGAAGGTGCAGAGCAAAATGCTTGGGGCTAAGAGGGGCGGTGGGGATCAGAAGAAGAGTTCTGGCGTGCATCAACACGCGCGCAACGCCCCAGCTTTTTTGAAGAGAGCTTCGGCGGCAGCGGCGACGGCGGCGGCATCTGTTCAGCACACGAAAAAGAAGAAAAAGAATAGGAAGGAGAACGTTAAGGCGAGAAGCAATACGAGCCGTGGTAGGCAAATGCAGAAGACATTGGTGGTGGAAGAGGAGGATGGGTCTGTCCTTTCGGATGACGTGGTGGAGGAGGAGGAGGAGGAGGAGGAGGAGGACGTGGTGGTGATGGAACCGAAGCGATCCTCCCGTTTTGCGACTGACGGCCGTCGCCGCTACAGTGCCGCGGATGTCTCCACCTGTTCTTCCTCCGAAACATCATCGTCGTCGTCGTCGTCCTCCCAGGAAGAGGAGAGTGAGGATGAGGCGGACGAAGATGAAAAGAAGGAGGAAGAGCCCAAGAAATCTCTCCGACTGGCGCTCAAGGGCCGGCGGCATTACAGCATTGAGGGACTGGTGGGGATGGAACAGGGGAGCCGCAGCATCAGCACCAGCAGCAAGAATGGAGCGGCTGCGGACTTAAAGAAAAGAGGACCAAAGCTTAGGTGTGCTTCAAGAAAGACCAAGAAGCAGCTCCAGCAGCAGCATTCGCAAAAGCAACAGCAGAGGCGCCGCCCCTTCAAGGTCGGGAAGAAGAAGGGGGAGGTAGAAGGGGAGGAGAGTAATGATGAAAAGGGCAGGGACGCAAGCACCAGCGAATGTTGTTCATCGGCATCGCCGATGGTAAGGAAGTATTTGAATAAGGCAAAGAAGGGCAAGGGCGAAGGCCAAATGCAGCAGCAGCAGTTGGAGAAGAAGAAGGAGAAGAGCACTCTTCTGTCGATGAAGAAAAAGTCCTTGTCCTCGCCTTCGGCATCGGCCTCGAAGAAGCAACCGACCCCAAGGAACAACATAAGTCAAAGGAGCAGTTGCAGCAGTAGTCACAGTCGTCGTGAACCTGGCCGTCCTCGTTGCCTGCAGAAGGTGAATGAGAAGATGAGGGAGAAGGGGAAAGAGAAAGATGAAGACGAAGAAGAAGAAGAAGAAGAAGAAGAAGAAGAAGAAGAAGAAGACGACGACGAAGAAGCCAACGCTGCCCGTCGTTGTCGGCGTTCCTCCTTCACCCCACACATGACACGATCCAAGAGCAAGGAAAGGAAGTCAAGCCGCCTAGCTAAGAAGGAACGGCGTGTCTATGGGAAGCACGATTTTTTCGTGTCATCATTCACTGTGGCAGGAGGTGGTGGAGAGGGATCAGCGGCAGCAGGAGGAGGTGCGAAAGGGGAGACGGAAGGCAAGATAAAGAGGGGAAGGCCGCGTAAGGGCAAGAGGGAGGAGAAGAAGGAGCATAAAGAGGAGATGGGGAAGAGAGGGCCGGAACAGGTGTTGGAGGGTAGAGCAAAAAAGCATTTGAAGATATTGAGCGATAATCTTTTTAAGCTTCGGACGTTGACTGACAGATGGGCGGGGACGGAGAGCGTGGAGCTGGACGGGCGGCACGTCCCTCTCCGGGAGATGATGAGGGAGGCCGAGGCCAAGGTGTCGGCGGCAAAGAAGGGTTTGAGGATGGTGATGGACGAGCTGCAGAGACTGCATGAAGATGCCCAATTGGATGACAGTGACTGGGAGGAAGAGGACGCAGTGTGTGCGGTGTGTGGTGATGGGGACGCGACGGATGAGAACGACATAGCCGTGTGTGATAAGTGCCTTGTGCCTTTCCATCAGCATTGTCATGTACCCATGCTGACGGAAGAAGATCTGGGGGAGGAGGACGAGGAATGGTGGTGTCGTCGGTGTGATTTAATATATGATTGGATGTCGAACTGCGTGTTGGACGCTTTCGGGGTGGATGAGGAGAGGGCGAGGACGTTTCGCAAGGTGCAGGGGCTGTTGAAGGATTCGGATGACGAGAACGGAGGAGAAGGAGGTAGAGGAGCAGAGGAGAACGAATATAGTAGTGACGAGGATGACGAGGATTACGTGACGGAGGAGAGCGATGAGGATGACGATGATTCGGGCTCGGATGCCAGCAGCACC